>Ga0315293_10000284_pt1 | contig 45528 bp, 35 predicted proteins | sample YL17G13_20_MG_FD_203071 | JGI IMG/M metagenome (GOLD analysis project Ga0315293, IMG submission 203071) | Sediment microbial communities from Yellowstone Lake, YNP, Wyoming, USA - YL17G13_20 | ecosystem: Environmental > Aquatic > Freshwater > Lake > Sediment | place: USA: Wyoming | collected... | reverse complement strand
GTTTCTCACCGCCTATCAATTTGGGCAAAGGTGGATTAGACAAATGCAATATTAAATCTTATGGAAGCTGAATAGCAACTCAGGCTAAAGATTCGAAAGCGAGAAAATGCCTGACAAGTCGCTGGATTTTAGAAATTTGTGGGGCTGATTGGAAAAAGACGCGCTATTTGCTTAATAAGAGCCGAAAGACAAAATGCTTTAAGGGTTCAATTTTGTCATCAATTGTGAACCCATTGCTGATTCAGAAGTCTTACTTACAGTGGGAAAACGTAAAATAGTGGTTCTGGTCAAATCCGACAACAGGCGAATACCATGAAATGCTCAGCTTGCAGAAAGGACATTCTTACACGAAATCCCACAATTTGCCCCTATTGTGGCAGCAAATCATTGATGTCAGACGAAGAATGGACTAAGCAGGAAATCACAGAAATGGAGAAACTTGAGAAGGCTGGACAATATGAAGAAGCAGCTCGGGGATACGAAGAGCTTGAGATGTGGGAAAAAGCAGAAGCCTGCAAAAGATTAGCCAACCCTGATGAGGACGATTCTGCAAATGCAAACATGGGAAAGGTCGATACAATAAGCATGAAATGTCCGTACTGCGGAGCATCCCAACCAATTGCTTCAAAGTCTAATGAGGTCACCTGCAAAGGCTGCGGGAAAGACTACGTGATTCCGAAGAAAGTTCTTGACCTGTTATAAGGATAGGAATATTTTGATTGCCGCATGTTGCGGCTCACGCTACATGTTTCCTCGTTCTGCTCTGAACCGGTGTTTCATAGTGCACTGCTAAGGATGGATAGATAGTATATCTTTGCTTTGGCAGTAGCGGCGTTCGATTACAGTAGTGATTGCGTCAGAATCAGCACGAGAGCTGTGAGTAGTGGCGTCACGAGATTGTCATTTAGCGGCCATGGAAGACTTTCAATAGTCGTGGTCGCAACTGCCGCTAGAAAAGCGAAAGCTGGCGTTGTGAAAAAGAGTGCTGCACAGAAAGCGAAGAAGAAACACGAAACTGATCCCTCAACCGTCTTTCCTTTGTTGAAAGGTAGCGCTCTCTGTCCGAACATTCCACCGAAAATGGATGCCATGCTGTCGCCTAGGGTGAATGCTGCAATGGCAACACTGCTCACAGGCAAGGGAAACAAAAGAAGGGTTAGGAGTATGCCCAATGCGAAAAAGATGGGAGCTGTTGCGAATTCGTATAGTTCTGTCTGTGTGGCTGCTACACGCGTGACAGATGAGAACACGGGCAAGCTCGCTCTCTCCATTCTCTTCACCTCAGATAATGCATAGAGCAAAATGATGGCTGAGATAAGGAGCGCCGTTGGAAAAAGACCCAGCAAAACAGTGATGATAGGAATAAAGAACCCGGAAGCATGAATTGCTTCACGAACAATTTCATTCCTTGTTGGCGCTCGTCTGGTTGGCTTCGATTCTCTTCTTATTAGGGACAGAATTTCAGGGAGCTTTCCTGATAGGACAACGTCGGCCTTCACTCTTAAGACAAAATCTGGGTTATATCCTATCTTGAAGGCTTGCGGAAGAAATATCTGCAAATTGTTCCTATCATCAGCAACCATAACGCAGTCTTCCGGCAGCAACTCTTCTTCTGCCAGTATGCTTCTCAGGACTTTGAGTTTTCCTTTTTTCTCTATGACGTCACCACTGATTTCGCCGGTCATAATGTTATCTTGGGTTTTGAGTTCGATCCCGAAGGAGTAATCCGCTTCCAGGCTCGAGGCCAAATCTTTCACGAAGACCGCTGGCAAACCAGAGCTTATTAGGGCAGTTTTCCAGCCTTCGCTTCTCAATTCTCTGAATATCTCTTTAGCCTTGGGAATTATGGGAATCTGTTGGTATATAGACAAGAGTTCTTGAGTCTGCATTCCTTTGAAAACCTTGAACACGTGCGTAAGAGCGGTCTTCAGTGAGATCAGCCCGACCTCGTACAGGAATCCGTAGAAAACCATCCCTAAGAACTGGGAAAGCCGGAGGGTTCTGCCAACTGCGAAGTACAGGAAACGCTTTTTCGGAACCAGAACTCCTTCAACGTCAAAGACTACTAAGCCTGTTCTTCTTGTTTTGCCTTTTAACAAATCGTTTCCTCTTCGAGATTTCATGAACGCTTTTTCCAGCTGTAGAACTGGTTTTCAAGCAAATATGGGTTTTCCACTGAATGCGCGTGCCCAGCAATTTCCTTGCCCTCTCTGCACGTTTAATCCCGGAATATTCTTCATCTTCTACATGTTAGGTTTGAATCGCAAAGCAGTTATGCTGATGAGTCTCAAATGAGAGGTTGAATCGTCTTGAGCGCTGAAGATGCTGACCACTCTACGGTTGAGGATGTGAGCAGAAAGCTCGACTTAGTACTGAAGAGGCTGGACCTCTTGGAGAAGCTGATAATGGAGAAGCCTGAGTACGAAGGTTTAGCAGCCACATTGAGGCTTACCAAGGTTGGCATCGGGGTTTACGGAGAACCGCTCAAAGTCGCGTCTAGACTGAAGAGTGCCGAGCGTTACTTGAGGGAGAAGACGATTGCTCAAGATGACATTTCTCGCTGCATAGTGCAAGCCTTGGCGGTTAAGGGGACAATGAATGTGTCAGGCATAACGCGCCAGGTGGCTGCCATGAGAGGAAAGGCCAGCAGAAGGATAGTGCGCGACAGAATTCGCAGACTGGTCGAGCATGGTGCCATAACGCGGATCGATGGTCGAATCCCTGTCTATCAGCTTGTTGAGAAGGCTGACCAGTAGGTCTGGTCACTTCTTCGCAGAATCTCTAACTAGGGTGACCACTCCTCATATTGAATGAGGTGGAACGTAATGAAGTATGACAGGATAATAAGTAAGACTTCAAAGCCGCATTTGTTTGGCATCATCGGTAAAGGGTCTTATAGCACTAGACCAGTTGATGGTTCAGGTGCTGTTTGGGCTGAGAAAGGCGAACAGGTTAGCATAGATGAAGTGAAGGCGAGGAAAGATAGGATGTTGCCAGCAACGGTCAATATGGTTCTTACTCAGAGGTTGGCATGATACAGGAGGAGGTGAGTGTAATGGACGACGACAAAGAAAAGACTAAGAAAGATTCTGATCTTAAGCTTCCTATTTCTGAAGCTCAGGAAGTGAAGGAGATTCTTAGCGTGGTGTCTTCCGAAGTTCCAGCATTGATCAAGGGTCTTATTGCATCCGTTTTCTCGGAAGAAGCTGGTCGAAGTATGGGAAAAGGCGCAGCAGCCTACTACAAGTCGCTGAAGGAAGGAGGACTTCCTGAGGATGTTGCTGTCAAGATGACGCAAGACTATGTGCGAACGTTCACAAGTTTCGGCGAAGTGTTCAAGAACGTAGGACATGTTCAGAGACATCGCCATGAGGAGAAGGAAGACGAAGAAGACGAAGATAAGGAAAGCTAGCCCAAGCATAGCCAGGATTGATCAGTGTTGAGTGCTCGCTCAGTGATTTCCGCGATTCTCGTTTCGGCTCCACAGCTGACCCGATTTGCTCTCAGCTCGCTCTGGACTATCACTACATTGGGAAGGCAGGTGAGAAAGGCGAGAAGAGCCTTCGAAAAGCAGCTGATAGCTGAAGGAATGTCGAAGGAAGACGCGAAGCGAATAAGCGCCTTCTATGAAGAACTGAAAGATAGCATAGTCCAGATGTCGATGCGCGGAGTCAGTCTTCGCGGTCGTCGCTAAACTTGACTCTAGAATGATGGGGTCGTTGCCTTATGGTCATTCAGCCTGACCAGTCAACGTTCCGAAGCCATCTGCTTTTCTTCGGCGGACAGATGGTTCCGCTTCCGGGATCATCTATAGCCCAGTTTGTCGTCATCTTATGGGTGACCGTGACGACAGTAGCGCGTTTCTGACCTCGATGGCAGCCTTCACAGGTCTCTTGCCATGGTGCTGCTCATGCCTGTGGCTGGAGTGCTCGTGGACAGGGCGGAACGCAGGCGTTTCATAGCTATCGTGGATTTCATACAAGCGTTGACAACCGTGACCTTGATCCTGACGTTTTGGACAAACTTGGTTTCGATCTGGGTTGTGCTGGCCCTGATTGGACTTCGAGGAGTATGCCAAGCCTTCCACTTGCCTGCCGAATTTGCTAAGCTTCGCTGGGAGGCAAGTGGTTGCCAAAAAGTCGATGGTGGCAGATCTTCCAGTGGCTCAAATCTTTTTTGCTGGCTGTAGATGGGGTTTCGTTGTTTTAGGTTGATTCCGAGTTGGATTGCAAAAGTGTTTACGCGTGCTACATATCAACGATAAACTTTATTAAGTCTTGCGATGTCCGATAAGTTCAAGGTGTCAATAAATGGCAATGCAGAAAGCCACGTTGGGAACGATCGCCGCAGTTATGATAGGCGTAGCCGCAATCGCACTAGTCTCAGGCTTACTCGTCACGAACCGAATGGTTCCGACAACGGGAAACGTGAAGTCCATAGGCGTTGAAGTCTACTGGGACCTGGCATGCACGAACAGGACGACGACGATGAACTGGGGAACCATTGACGCGGGCGGATCAAGGACGTTCAATGTCTACGTGAAGAATAATGGCACTGCGGCGGAAGTGTTGAGCATGACGACTAGCAACTGGAGTCCGGCTTCGGCTTCAAGTCAGATTAGCTTGGGCTGGAACTGTTCGAACTACGTGTTGGCTCATGCGTCGGCTGTAGGTGCTTCGCTCACCCTGTCCGTGTCCTCGTCAGTCAGCGGAATCACAAGCTTCAGCTTCGACATAACGATAACTGGGACAGAGAACTAGCCAAAAAACCCCCACAATTTTTTGTAAAGTAACAGCTTGGATTGAGTTTAGCTTTTTCTGAATTGGATGCTAACGGCGACTAAGTCGAAAATATCAACAAAGCCATCGAAGTTGAGGTCAGCATAGAAGTTCCAATTCGAGCTTGAGGAATTAGATCCGTATGAAAGGCTTATTGTGACTATGTCCAGAACATCTACCACGCCATCGTTGTTTGCGTCTCCCGGAACATATTTCACGGCTCCGACAACCACGTCAAAGGCAAAATCAAGTATTCCCCTGATATTTCGGGAAACAAGAAGAGTCAGATTCACTTTTGCTGTCTTGCCAACTTCGACTGTCCTATTGTTTGACCGCCAAGAAAAACTCAGATACCTAGAAGCGTCTGCAGGGACCCAGTTGCTTGCGTTCAAGATTAGAGATACTGTCATGTTTCCTTCATTTCGAACGTAAAGCGAAAACAGCTTCCTCTCGCCTGGACTTAAAACACCCCATCGTATTGAAGAAACCTTTTGCGTGCAACTTCCATCCCAATATATTCCAAGCATACTGCTCGTCTCAAGGGCAGAAACGCCTGGCAGTGAGTTTCTAACTGCTGAATACTGTATTTGACTAGCCAACGTGAGCGCTGCAATCAACGCAACAAAGGCAAGATGCCGACTACGCAATCAGCTGGTTCTCCTAAACACTGAACCTGCATAGGAACTTGGATATTTGTCTTTTGCACTCTGAAGCGGCATGATAGGCGAAAGCAAGAGCACGGCGAATCATGTTGGATTACAAAACGCTTACGCTAACTGTCAAAGACCCGCCTATTTCTAGCTAAGGCAGAAAAGTCATCGACAAAAAGCATAGCTGCTGCAAACTATAGAATAAATATCTGTGATTGGCAAAAAAAACAGCCTGCCCATCTATGGTCTGCATTCAGTGTTGACAATTACGCTTGATTCCTCGATGACTAACGGTTCCAGCGAAGGTTTTATCATGATTTGTCTCCGGCTTTTTTTGTTCCGAGAATACGATCCCATCCTATAGAGACTGTACTCCACGCACCAACAGAGCAAGGCTATTGGCAGAAACAGTATACAACGTAATAGAGGCCTGTGAATTCTTGTCATGTCCATCTCAGAGCTCAGCGCTTTGAAGCTAGGATGATCAGTTGTCACATAAGTTTTGAGAATCAGAAAACAGAATCTGGAATTCACATTAAGGACTAGTGTGAATCAACATTGCGTGCAGAAAAACTACGGCCAAGCTTGAATCTTGCGATGTAGGCGAGCATTGACATCAGGAAAATCGCGAGGCAGATAAGGTGTGGTATGAATAGCACTGGGGGAACTGGGAACGGAAAAGCTAGAAGAGGTAGAAGCACAGCAGCAGTGGGCACAATGAGAATCAGGTTTAGCGTTCGCGGTTCGAAGAGTCTGAACAAATCTCTGGTTCTCAACATAATGAGCAGTGCAACCAGAAAAGCGAAAAGCTCTATCACTACGCTCGTGGCTCCCCTTATGTCTATTCTGAGACCGTAGGTTGTGTTAGTCAAAGGCCAGAGAAGCTTCAGGCCGCCTCCTCCCAAGTAGTCGGCTACGAGTGAATGCTGAACCATTGCTATAAAATATGGGAGAGCTTGCCTTCGCCAAACTATAAAGGCCGGAAGGAATATCGCCATAGCCGATAGTATCGAGTGGGTCAGTCCTCGATGCTGGATGAACGGAATGAGTATGTCAATGTCCGGGATGATCGAGAGCACTATGATAAGAGGTAGAGCTATCTTTACCCCAACGAGTCTTGAGGAGCCCTTAGCCAAAATGTATCCGAGCGCGATGTGCCCAACAGCGAACGAAGCAGCTGCCTCCCATTTTAGCAAACTAGAATTCTGGCGAACTAATAAGGATTATAGCTTCCAGTGGGAATCGAACAGCAACCGAAAGATCAAGATCTTGCTGGTAGAACAGCTGTCGATTGCCCAAAAATGGTGCCTTAGCACAAGACCGTTATCTTGTGCCCTAATTGCAGACCATTCCCGATGCCTTTGGAAAATTGCGGTTGATTACTTGCTTTCTTTGAGAGATTGGGCTACTTCTAATGCATGTGCGCAATGAAGGTACTGCTTTGTTCTCAGTATCAGGGTATTGGTGGTCTGATTTTTCCCTCAGGAATAGTGTTCCCTCTGGGTTTGGCATATGTTGCTTCAATGCTCAGGGAACATGATGTTAGGGTTCTGGATACGAATGTCGTCAAAGACCCGATGGGAGAACTGGCGAAGCTGTACCGATCTAAATGGTTTCGACGATGAAATGGAGATGGCTCACTTCGAGTTGAGTGACTATTGAGCTTTCATGCTAGGCTTTTGTGGTTTTGGCTTGTTTTTCCCTGATCAGAGCGACTGTGGCGAAGACTATGGTAAGGGCTAGTAGGCTTAGGACTATGGGTGTTAAGCGTATGCCCCATGGCGTGTAGTTCAACAGCAGTCCGACTATGGGTACGAGGGCAAGGCTCATTCCGCTGCTCAGGGCTATGCGTTCTATTGTGTCTAAATCTTCGCTCGAGGTTTTTATTGGGACGCGTGTTGGGAACAGGGCTTTTATGAAGGTGTATCCGGGTAGCCATAGGACGAATATGGTTCCGAGTGCGTAGCGTATGTAGACTAGTGGAAATAGGTCTTCTGGGATGGTGAACGCGGATATGGCTGTGGCTAGGGCGATGATTATGCTTGCCCAGTACCATAATGCTTGACCCGTGGTGATGTAGGTGGCTAAGTCTGATGGCGCTGAGACGGGTTGTTGGGTGAGTTTGATTTTTCCTTGGTTTTGAAGCTTGAGTATCCGATTGATTATTTGCTGTTCTGGTAGAGCGGTTTTTTGTGCTACGAGGGTTGCTAGTTGTTCCACGGTTTCGGGTTTTTGTTCTTTTATGGTCTGTAGTATTGTTTGGGTTAGGGTGTCTTCGTTCGTCGTGTTGCTGGTCAATGGGTTCTGGCCTCAGAAAAAGATGATAGTCATCCCTTTATAAGGATGAATAAAAAGAAAGTGCTGAATGGTTTTTTGGTTCTATCTTTTTCGGCGCTTGATTAGATATAGCCCTGCTATGCCTGTCAGTGGGGCAGTCATTAGTGCCAGTGTGGCTGCTTCTGGGACGACTAGGGTGCTTTTGCTGTAGGAGCTGCATGCGTTGAATGGTTTTGGACAGGCTGGTGGGGGTATGCAGTTTATGCCTGTGCCTCTGTCTCCGCAGTTGTCCCGGTCGTATCTGCCGAGTGCCAAGATCAGGGCTTTAAGGTCGGCTGGCGCGTTCAGTTCGACTGTCAGCTGGAACGGGGTTGGTATTGTGGTTATTTTGGTTAGGAAGAATCTGATCGCGTAGTATATTGGTCCTTCTTTTTGGCTGAGTTTGTCTCGTATGGCGTTGACTTCGTATCGGCATTCAGATCCTGGATATTGTGTTGTGTCATTCGGGAGTGCCGGTGGGATTTTGGCGGTTTTGACTTCTTTGAAGTCTGCTTTGGTCATAAATGTTGTGCCGTTTGTGGTGATTTCGCCGAGTGCGTCGTAAGTTGCTTTGTTTATGACTATGAGCAGCCAGACGTTTTGGATGGGTCCTTTTCCTGTGTGGAATATGGTGAGATCTGCGGGTGATGTGGTTACGATTGGGTCTCCGGTTTTTACGGCTCCTGTGGGTATGACGGCTATGGTGTGGCGGCATCCTGAGTTGCTTTGTGTGTCGCAGCCTGCTGTGACTAGAGGAACTGCTGTCAGAATCAGGGTTAAGACTATTATTGCATATACGGTGAGCCTTCTCATTTTCTCAACCACAAGTTGGGTCTCAGGGTTAAATATAAACATGGATAGAGTTTAGTTCTATTAACTGGTTTGGAAAGCACCAGTTTCTTGGCTGAGCGTAATGAACAGTGGTAGCCATTCATTCAGGATGCTTGGAAACTCGGCAGGATTTGGAGGAGGATTTGGATAGGTATCTATGGTTTCAATGCCGAAGCTCAATGTGCGGAAGTGCTTGTATAACGTGGCTCCAGGCGTTCCTCTTCCTGAACTGTGAGTGAATGGATGCACAGGTTGATTTCTCTTCCGAGCCAGTTGAGCGTATTGGGAATAAGCATTTCGCATGCGAACATTGTCTTCGGGTGAAGTGTCAGCGTAGCGAAAGACTTGTTTTACGAATATTGGGGGCTTCCCAGTGTGCATGGAGATGGAAATCTTTGGGATTGTCTTTGCATAAAGCGCCACCATATTGTGTGTCTCAATTTCACTTTTGGGGTAGGGGCCTGGATAGTTGTACCTTTTGGGATTGTTTGGTCTCGATCCCCAATCATAGGGGAAATTCTTAAAAAGATCCACGTTGTTTGCATTCTTCCGACTTCCTTGTGTTTTACCTGACTCGGTGAAGCTATCCAGATTCACTATCGGAATTGCCAGTGTTTGGCATCCTTCTAGTATGCGCGTTGCTACGGGTTCTCTCTGGTTCAGCAGCCAGTCAACGTACAGAAGAAGGATTTCGGCTGCCACTCTTTCCTCGCCATGAATACAAGCGTCGATCAGAATTCGACCGCCATCTGGATTGCCAATTTTGAAGACATACATTTCCTTGCCAAGTGTTGTCTTTCCAAAAATCTCGTGTGAAACCAGTAATGGGAAAGACTTCTCTCTCGCAAAGTATTCTTCCATCAATTGATCTCGGCTGTGGTAGGAAATAGCGAGTACACCTTCTTCTTCCTTGTGAAATGTTAACAGCAATCAGCTTGGCATTTATTGTATTTTGCTACAGATGGCTAACTGAATGATACTTGGCGTGTGCTATTTCGTTGGAAACTCAAGCAAGTTTCGGCTCACTCAGAGCAAAATAGAAGTAAAACTAGATTGTGAAAACAGGAATACTAGGGGGTGTGAATCTTTGAATCCTAGTTATGGCGCTTTCGTTTAACGATTGCGTAGCTTGCTAGTGCGACTAGTGACATTGTCGTGGCTGCGATTGTGATTGGTTCGGGTACTACGAATCCTGGTTGTGTTGGTGGGTTTCTGTTGTTGAATAGGTCAGGAATTTCGCCTTGGTTGTTTGGTTCTTTTCCTAACACGTAGACTGCTACTCTAGGGTCTGTTGCTGGCACTGTTATGGTGAATGGGGTTGGTGTTTGTGTGATGTTCATGCCGTCGAGGAAGGGTTCGAATGCCCAGTAGATCGGTTCAGATGTGACTAGGTGGCTTTTGAGAGTGTTAACGTTGAATATTGTTCCTGACTCTGCTCCTGGTGGCACTTGGACGTTTGTTGTTTCTTTGGTCCATGTTGTGATTGTTATGCTGTCGGGTGTGCCTTCGTTTGTCCAGTCTACGACGACGTTTCCGGTTAGGCTGTTGTAGCTGGTTTCTGTCATTGCTAGGAAGATGTGTGGATCCATTGTTTCTTGTTTTGCGCCTTCTGTGAGGTTCACGTAGAAAGTGGCTGGGCTTGTGAGCATGATTGGTTCTCCGTAGTAGCTTCCGTGTGGTTCGATTCTTATGCTTGCTGCGAAAGCTGGGCTTGCCATCATGACTAGCGCGACTAATGCAACGCATATCGAGGTTATTTTCATATTTTTCATTATGATCTCCTTAAAGGGTGACATCGTCATTATTAATAAACAGTGAAGGAATCTTCTTCTAGAAGATATCAGATGTTTTTCTAGAAGTATCATCTATAGCCTTTACTGTCAATAAAATCAATGCGCGAGGTTCATTAGTCTTTCTTGCTTAGGCGCCGCCTATGATTATGCCGGCGATTCTTATGATGACAGTGGCGAGAAACAGTGTGGATGTGGCTAGGGCTGCGTTTTTGAGTCGTTTTCTGTTGATTTGTATGTTGATTTTGCCGTAGTATGGTGAAAGTAGTTCTGAGGTTATTAGTAGGATTATGGCCATCACGGCCAGTATGAGGCTAATGTCCCAGAAGCCTAATGGAAAAGTCATGCTTGAGGCAGCTCCTCTGGGAGTAGTTGGTATTCTATTTCTATGTTTTTGCGGTCTGTGGTTTCTTTCTGTATGATTATGGATTTTCCTGTGGCTTTGGCTAGGACGCATGCTAGGGCGCTTGCTAGCGGGCTGCCTAAAGCATTGTACGCGTCGGTGAAGGCTTTGGCTTCGTTGCAGAGGCTTGAGAAAGGAGAGTTCTCTATTCTCACCGTGATCTTGGTTTCTTCGCTTCTGATTTCAACGTTTTGTGCTATTTCCAGGTCTTCGGTGAAAAGCTTGGGCAAGTTCCGTTCGACATATGAGAGGTCTTCTTTTGTGAAGTTTGTTTCGAGTCTTTTTTCGAAGAGTCTTGTGAGTTCCAAACCGGGTGGGGTGGTTAGCATGCCTTTCGGGTTTTCGGTGAAAAGGTGCATTTCTTGGGCTTGGATCTGTTCTGGCGTTGGTCGTTTTTCGTCTTGCTGTTTTGGAAGGTAGGCTTTGCTGGTTTCTGGGTCTTTGAAGTATCTTGGAGGCAGGTATATGGCTTTGTTGCTGTAGCCCATTTGCTGCAAGATGTGGTTCAGCGTGGAGAATGAGGAGTTTCCAACTGACTGGAAGATGGGTTCTTTTACGTATTCTTCGTTTTGGATGTAGGTGAGTATTACGCCCCAGAAGATCATGCCTAGGCCGAGGATGGCAAGTGTTGATGAGGAGTAGATGATAGACACTACTAGTGCTAGTGCGCCTAGGCCGAGGATGATCCATCCTGTGATTTTCGTTAGTCTGGTTTGGACGATTGCTCGGCGAAATGTGGAGTCTTTTTCAGATTTTTTCATGTTATTCTTCCTAGAATGTTCTTTCGGGTTTTTAGGGTTTCCCTATTCAGAATAGGTGGGTTTTCCATGTTTGGATTGGTTCGTCGTTTTGGCTGGTTATTGTGCTTTTGACCGTTCCTGTTTTTTCGAGTTCCGCCAGTTTGTCGAGGAGCTGTTGTTCGCTGATTTGTTGACCTGTTGCTTCTTGATGCGTTCTGGCTATGTTGTTCAGTGTTGGCAGTGCTTTCTCTTCTGCTTTTCGTATTGAGTCGATCATTCGCTTGTTTGTTTCGGACAGTTTTTGTAGTACTTTTTGGTTGGCTTGTTTTTGTCTTCTTGTTTTGAATAGGATGAAGATCATGATTGCAGCGATTAGCGTGGCGGTTCCTGTTGCTAGGTTGGCTCCTTGTTGTGAGATTATGAGGGTTATTTGGGACCATGTTTTGATGGGTTGCCAGTAGTCGGTTATGGCCTTGGCGAGCGCTGTTAGCTGTGTTTCTATTTCGGGGATGTCTTCGATGCTTTCTGGGTAGGTTATGAGGCTGATTTTCATTTTCTTCTGTTGTCCTGTCCCGTTGGTTGTGAAGATTGCAGACTCATACCAGTACAGTACGGCTTGTGTTTCGTTTGTTGCTGTTTGGTTGAAGACGAAGTAGCGGCTTAGTATCAGCGGGTTTTCGGTTAGTTGTATGTCTTTGAGTTCTATTTGCACGGCTTTTGCTTGGCTGCCGTGTGTTAGTGGCCATGTGATTAGGCAGGTTTCCCATCTGTGGAGGGATGAGGTGGCGGTTCCTATTTCGATGGTGGCCCAGATGAAGTATTCTGTTCTGTTTGAGACTGGGTCGGTTGCGTTTAGGGGTGAGTATGTGTAGATTAGGGACATGTCTTGTTTGGCTTTGGCTTCGAAGGCGGTGTCTCGGTACAGGAAGTTGAGCGAGTAGTTAGCCGATCTTACGTAGTCAGAAGTGTTTTCGTCTGGTAGAAACTCGTGTGTTTGTGTTCCCGATGATGTGTTGACGATTATCATTGGTCTGTTGCCTGAGGCTTGGACTTGGTTCGAGTTCATGGCGAATAGTGGAGCTTGGACGGATAGTAGTAGGGTCACGCTGATCGCTATGGCGGCTAGTTTGGCTATGTCTGTCTTGCTGAGTTTGATTAGACCGGCTTTAAGTACTCTTCCGCATTCGGTGCAAAAACTCGAGCTCTGTTGCTGGCCGAACAGATTGCATTGTGGGCATTTTTCAGCTGTGGGTGCGAATATTTGGGTTTTGAATATTTTCTCGGAGATTACGAGGAGGATGAGGGTTCCGAGGAATATGAGGAACCAGCCTCCGAGTAGGTGGAAGGCTTGGAGGGCTAGGTCTTCGCCGTAGTAGTAGCCCATGATGATCATTATGGTGATTCTTAGTATGTTGAGTAGGTAGACGAGTGGGAGTCCGATTAGGATGAGGACGGCTTTTTTCCAGGGTTTGTCGCGGGTTATGTAGGCTACGAAGACTATGAATATGAGGAAGCCGATGAGGCTGTATATTCCTGAGCATGCGATGTCCACGGTGAACGTTAGCGTTGTGCTGTCTGGTCTGGTGAGGATTATTGTTGGGCTGCCGTCGACGTTCGTGAACGTTGTTGGCATTCGGAATAGGTTGACGATGGCGTTGGAGGCTTCTGCGCTGAAGAACTGCAACGTAGCGCCTACGTTGTAGAGGATTTCTGATGGTGGCGGTGTTAGGAAGGCGAGGAAGGCTATTGGGAAGGCTAGTTGCCTGAGTGTTTGTGGGTTAAAGACTATGAGGATTAGCCCTGCCAGAAATATGGGCAGAGCGATCATGTGGTATTCTATGGGCGTGAAGGTGTATGAGCCATGCCAGTACAGCAGTATGGCCGTGGTGCAAAGCAGTAAGCCTATTACTGGTGACAGGTATCTTGTGTTTCTAGGCTCGTTTTGGTTTTGAAGTGGTGCGACGGCTCTGAGCATTTTTCTTTTTCGAATGATTAGGTATGCGAATAGTATTGGTACGGCTAGTATGTGGCTTGTGGTTTCGCTTTGCAGGGCATCGGTGAATACCAGCATGAGGTCTTGGAAGAAGAGAGCCATAGTCGCTGCTATGATTGGCATGATTTTAATTGCCAGAAACAGACGGTTGTTCCAAGTTTGTCGGTTCTGCAAGGTCAGTTGCATTGTTATCCTCACGGCTGATAGCGTATAGTTGAATGAGCAAGTTCGGGGTGATCGGTTATTCAAGTGTTTCTACGGTTTCGGACATATTTCCGTGAAATCGAGTTGGAGCAGCTAAACTCTAAAAAGCCTGTATTCAATTTGGGACAAGGCGCGTGTGTTTGAGTCTTCTACTCCTTTTTGAGCTTGCGTAGAATGTTTTCCTCGTATTTCAGTATTGGTTTTGCAAGGAGTTTCAGTAATGGTATCTTTTGTGTGATGCGCTTAGCCATTTGGATTTCAGGGATCGTTATTATTCCTGCGAGAGGCGTCAGCGTTGCGTAAATGATGAGATATAGAAGTCCTCCGATTAATGCACTGAGGAGCGCGGGCAAATGCGTGAAATGAAGAATGAGAAAGGGTAGAATGCTTGATGCCGCTGAGGTTAGGTAGATCCTGACTATTGAGCGAGTGCCAAACTCTATTTGGAAGGTTTTTCTTGCGATGTATGAGCCGCAGATTGTGCTCGCGGTGCCTGCTATGATGGACGCGATTATTAGACCTGGAACACTGTATGCTTTAGTGAATATGGGGGATAGGATGACGAGTGCGATTAGGCCGATTATGCTTGTTTTTAGTGTTGTTTTTGTTTCTCCGAGGCCGTTGAAGAAGCTTGAAAGTGTGAGGTAACCGAGTCCCACGAGGAGATATGTTAAGCAGAAAATTGCTAAGAATAATGAGGCAGGTTGGTATGTTGAACCGTACACTATTTCGACTATTTCGTTGGAAAGCAGGATTAGCAGGAATGCTATCGGGAGTATGATCATAGTTGTGTATTTGTTTGCGAGTTTGAAGAAGCCTTTTATTTTGCTGCTTGTTTCTGAATCAAGTTTTGAGAATGCGGGAAGCAATGCTGTTGTGATTGGAATTGACAGAACTGCAACAAGTGCGGTGAAGTTTCCGGCTGCTTTAAAGTTTCCGACGTCAGCGTCAGTTGTGAAGATAGCAAGCATGAAATTTTGGTAAAGCGGGACGAAGCTTACGAGAAGCACGGATACGTAGAGCGGTGCTCCATAACGCAGCAGGGTTTTTAAATCGCCTGAAATGCTGTAGCCATCTTGGGCGCTTTGCTTTTCTCGTATTATGAGGAAAAGAATGGCTATGCCTGCGGTTGCTGCGACAACGTAGCCTGCCACATAGCCTACCAGAGCGCCTGCGACGCCAAATCCTAGGAGAACGAGTGATATTGAGATTATGGTTTTGGCAAGTGCTTGTATGTTTGCTGCGAGTGCGTTGTATTCTGTTTTGTCTAGACCTACGAAGGCGGATGTTGCGGTTGTGAGTATTACGTGGAAGAGTGTTGATGTGGAGGCTATTCTGATGTAGAAGGCAAGGTCTGGTCTCTGGAGGAAAAATGAGGCAAATTGGTCTGCAAAGACGTAGTTGATGATGAAGATAACTATTCCTGCAGATGCTCTGAGCAGCAATCCGTATTTGATTATTCTTGCTAGGCGTTCGGTTTCGCCTTTTGCTTTGAGGCTTGCTGTGAACTTTGTTATGCCTTGGTTTATGCCTAGGTCGGTGAATGTTAAGAGAAGAGTAGGAACAACAAGCGCCAGAGTGTATTGTCCGTACAGTTCTGGGCCTAGAAATCTTCCTGTTAGTATCGAACCGATCGCCAGAATCACGGTTGAAAGAGCCGTTCCCGAGATTAGGAAGAAGCCGCTACGGGCTGAGTCTTCTGCGACTTTGATTAGTTCGTCTGCCATTAGCCTATTCCACTTTGAACATTCACTTTATCCACATTGCTGTAAGGGCAATCTGTAGCGTCGTATTAAATGTTATTTCACCATAGGAAAATCGTAGACGATTATGGCGCGCTAGATAGACTTATTTTTGTCTTTGGCGAAACAGGAAGTGATAGACTGTGTCTAGAAGAAGATTGGCTCTTGTGGTGCTAGTATTTGTTACAGTCATTGTTGGAGCCGTTCTGCTTTACATTTTGAATTCTAACGTTCTCCGTGAAAATGGAGGAAACAATGGGTATGGCGACGAGGTTTCTTTCTTTTTTTCTTTTGAGGAGGGCATGCAGGGATGGGAGGCAAAGGCGACGGATTTGGAGCTGGCCAATTCAACAATAGACTGGTCAATAACACGCAGTCAAGAGAGGGTGAATGATGGCAGCAGTTCTCTGCGGTTCTATCTGGAGAATTGGAATGACATGGGCAAGATATGGATTGAACGGGGTTTTGCCATGAAGCCTAACACTCGATACATGGTGAATGTCAGCTATGCTTTTGCCAGCGCAGATTGGGGTGATGCCAACTTCTTTACAATCATCACTGGTGTCTTGCAGGAACCGCCGAGATCTAGGGATGCGCTTGTGTATCAAGGAGATACTGGAAACGGAGCAATCATAGATGTTGGTTATGTCTGGTTAGAAAAAAGCTACAGTTTTTCGGCTGAATCAAACATGAGTGGCAAGTTATATGTTGTTGTTGGTGTGTGGGGAGTTTGGGAGACGCCGCGCACGTATTACTTAGATGAACTTAATGTTGTTTTCGCTGAGCTTGCAGCTTGATTGTGAAGCGTTCGCTCATTCTCTTGCAATCGCTTCTACAGTAGTCTTCATTCGCATTGGGTTTTTCTCTTATCGCGTGAACTGGAATACAAAATTGGTGCTGTTTTCTAGAGATGAATTGCGCTTCATGCGTAGAGTATGGCGCCTCTGGTAACGCAATGTCTAGACTTTGCCACAGTTCACACAATTTTTGTGGTTTCACAAAAAAAGGGTGGAGGGTTGGAGTCAAGTGTGCTTACTGCGTTGCGCTTGTGAGCTTCGTCTTTTCGTTTGCGTTTTCAGCGAAGGCGACAAGTGTGACTGCTGTTGGGCCAATGACGGGTGTTCCTTCGGTTGTTCTGTAGAGGTTGCCGCTTGCAGTGGAGACTGTTCCGACGAGGAAGCCTAGCTCAAAGGCGCCTGAGCCGATTACGGTTCTGTAGTCGAAGACCATGTAGAAGTTGTTGCCGGATGCCCAGCCTAGGATTGGTGCAGGATAGTTTTGGGTGTTCGATGTTACGTTGGCTAACCCGTAGATCAATGAGCCGCCTGACTGAGAAGTAACGTTTACGTATGCTTTGTCGACGAAAGGTGACACAGTGAAATGATACTGGAAGCGGGGTTGAATTTCTCTGTAGAATCTAGCCATCCATGGATAAGTAGTGCTCTTGGAGTCCCAGTCGCCGGTTCCGTCCCCGAAGTTGTCCCAGCATTGCGTCACGAGAGTTCCACCTGTTGCAATCGAGGCACGGGAGCCGTTGACAGGTTGGAACACTATCCAGTATGGTGTACCTGCAATTACTTGGTACGACGTGTCGAATTCTTTGCCCTGCCACGAAACAGAGTTCGCCATGGTGAAAGTGGCTTGTCTTAGTACTGTGGAGCTAGGATATCCTGTGCCGTTGTCGAGTCGTAGTTGAACAAAGAAGGGACCAGTTCCTAAGCCAGCCATGAGTTCAATCTTCTTGAGGGGATAGGAAATGCTTGGCGTGTACTGTAGTGCATACCAGCCGCCAGCATAGGTGTACGACGTGCTTAACGTTTGAGCTGGGTTGAGCCCTTCGACGTACTGAATTGCTGTGGGTTCGATATCTGCGGTAGCAATGAGGTGTTCGGAATCGTCTATAGCCTCGGCAAATGACGTTAGAGTGACGGCAGTAGGTCCGACCCACGTTTTTCCGTCCATTGTTCTATAGAGGTTGCCGCTTGCAGTGGAGATCTTGCCCACTAGAAAGCCTAGTTCATAGTATCCGGGGGCTGTTCTGTAGTCAAAGGTCATGTAGAAGTTGTCACCAGATGCCCAGCCGAGAACTGGGCCAGGATAGCCAACAGATGGAGATGTCAGATTGATTTTTCCGTTGATCAGTGTGCCGCCTGGCTTGGAAGTGACGTTCACCCAGACGCGATCTATGAATGGTGACACTTGGAAGCGGTACTGGTACTTTTCTGGGCTAGAGATTATTTTTTGACAGTTGATTCTGCCGTATCCATAGTAGATGTCTCTTCCAACTGCCCCTTTGTCGTCAACAGCTGTGTCCAGTGCGTTGCGCAAACCAAGGTTCGTCAATTGCGGTTTGTAGCTCCAGATGAGGGCAGCCAAGCCGGCTACGTGTGGGGTTGCCATAGAGGTGCCAGTCTTGTAGCCGTAAATGTTGCCCAGGATGGTTGAGTAGATGGATGTTCCGGGTGCAGAGACTTCTATCTTGCTGCCGTAGTTGCTGTAGGACGAGTCGAAGTTGTCGGCGCTGTTGGTTGCTGAAACGGCAATGACCGTGCTGAAGCATGCAGGATAGAATGGGTATGTGTTGAGGTTCAAGTAGTCGTTGCCTGCAGCTGCGACGAGCACCACGCCGTGGTTCCATGCGTAAGTGCATGCACTGTCCACTAAGCTTGAGTAACCATAGCCGCCCATGCTCATACTTATCACGTTGACACCCTTGTCGGTGGCATGTATTATGCCGCTGGCAGCGTCGTCCCAGCTACCAGAGCCCGTGCTACCCAGGACTTTTTCGGTCCAGACTTTGACTTGGGCCAGGCCAGCAACGCCGAGTGCGTTGTTCAAGACGGCTGCGGCTATGCCTGCGCAGTGCGTTCCGTGAGAGTTGTCGTCTACCGGATCAAAATCATTGTTGACCCAGTCGTAGCCGCCGCTCTTGTAGTTTGCAGCCAAATCTGGATGGTTGTAGTCGATTCCTGAATCTATTATTGCGATTACGACCTCGCTCGAGCCTCTGTGAGTGTCCCAGGCTTTGTCGGCTTTGATCATTGGCATGTTCCATTGCAGGGGCCAATTGGTGTCGTTTGGAACGAATGTGGCCTTGTATATACCGTTTCGTTCGACAAAAGCGACTTCAGGTCTTCCTCTCATGCTTTGCATTAGGCTATCTTCAGCGCCTAGGGCGACTCTGATGACGATAGTGTTCAATCCTGTTATTTCCCTTTTTATTGCGGCTCCTAACCCGCTTATGACAGGTCGGAATTCTGCTATTGACACGTCTTTGAGGCCGATGATTACTTCCCCGGGAACATATTCCGCTGGTTGTGATTTAGCTTCAACAGTCATTGACAGCGACGAAAACATGCAAACGAGGATAAGTGCGGTTGTGCAGAAGCATACAGTTATCTTTGCTATCTTCAATTTCTTCTTTTCTCCTTTCTCTTTATTTTCAATCACTGAAAGGGGAAGGCTGTATATATCCGTTTTCTGTGCGATTATTCTAGAAGAAAGTTCTGGCACGCTGAGGTTTCTCATTCATTGGGGAATGAAGGGAGGCTTGTTGTTTTTGGCCTGAATTGTAGCATCTTGCAAGCGCACGGGTACCCACTATGCAAATACATGCTGGCGGAAATAGTTTTACGCCTTTCAATAAAGTTTTGTTTCCTATGTATCCGAAAGAAAAGAAATCTTCGATAGATCTCTCATCAAGGATTCGAGGAAGAGATTTCAATTTCAAAATGCTTTTGCTTCTGAAGCAGAAAGGAAGAGAGCATCAGAACTGCCGTAGTGTAGGGGAAGCAAGCCATGCCTATCGTTTGTAATGACTGATTTCGCGCGCGGGAACCACTGATTATCCCTTTTGCGATTTGAATTGGTGTATGTGTGGGGAAGGAGGAATAGGTTTTCTAGAGCATATAAAGAAAGAGGGGGGTGTTGAGTGCTCTTGTTTTGTTTTGCTAAGTCACGGTCCAGAACACGATTGGGCTCGTTGCGTAGGATCCGGTGGCCGTGTTGACCCAGAATGCTACTAGGTCGTAGGCTCCTGCTGGCAGGCTGTTCGGGACTGCTGCTGTTACGGTGTAGGCTCCGGCGGCGTTTGTGGACAGGGTTGTGGCAAGTTTCCACGTGCCAACTTGATGTGGGTATCTGTAATAGATGTATATGGTTTGAGGCGTTCCTAGCGCGGGGCTCAGTTGCCCACTCAGCGTGACTGGTTGACCTCTCGCGACTGTTGTTGGGCTCACGTTCAACGTTAGGCTCGGTGGTGCGACTACAACGTATGGAATCTGTATCATGCGACGATAGCCGCCTATGGTTGCAGTTGCCGTAAGCTGGTAGTTGCCGGCTGGCAGAAGGTTTGATGTGGTCAGGGTTAAGGTTGCCGTGCCTGTTGGAGTGACTGTTGCAACGGCATACGCCATCGTCACATAGATGGACATGTATGAAGGCCAGTGTGGAGAACCTCCCATGTAAGCAGTGGCAGTCGTGCCGCCAAGCAGATTGACTGTGACTCGATAGTTGATGGCTTTGCCTGCCACTACAGTTTGACTGCTTGGAACGAAGCTTAGGCTGAAGTCGGTTCCTGGCGTTGAGTAGAATATGTCGTATAATGTGCCTCTGAGATCTGTCCACGCTACTCCTGGTTCCCAAATGTTGACGCCCCCTACCATTCGGGGGTATGTGGTGATTGCTGGCACTCTGTAACTGGCGCTCACCCATGCAACGGCGTCTGTGATTTTTCCGTGTGGAGTTGACCAACCGAAGTAGTAGCCCCAGAATGCGTGTCCGCCATAGTATACTGGAATGTCAAAGTATGGCAGCTGAGTGTAATACAAATCATCAAGGCTGTTGATCTCGTAGATGAGGTGGTAGTTTCCTCCAACATTGGTGTTTTCAGTGCCTATTCCGTCAACTGCAAGTTTGGGTTGTTCCTCGTAGCCAGTTGATGTGGCGATCTGATGGTAGACGTCACTGCCTCCTGTCCATGTAGCACCGTAGTCCAAGCTGTAGGTGTAGTATATGTCATGGTTGCTTGAAGTCGTGTTGTATTCGTAAGCGATTATGAGCGTGGTCGGTTGATTCCAAATTCCAGCGCGAGCCCCAGCTATTGACGGCTGAGAAGCATCCGCGGGCACTCCGCTTGCGTTATATGCGTATTTCCATGTGCTACCGTAGTTTGTTGAGTAGGCGACATCGATCCATCCCGTATCAGTATACGAAGGTCCGGATTCTCTGTAGGCTATGTACAAGTTTCCTTGAGCGTAGGTGATGCAGCTCTGTATGTAGGTTGGAAATGCCCAAGTGGCTATCGCCGATGTAGTCCAAGTCTGACCCCAATTCGTTGACCTTGCAAAGTACACTGAGCGGAAACTCGGGTTAAGTCCGGTCTCATATGACAGGTACAAGTAATCACTAAGTCCCCAGCTGTATTCTGCTACTAAGTGTGGATTAATCTCATCGTCAGCTGTGCCTGCAACACCATAGAATTGCCAATCATTTCCGTTGTTGGGGTTTATTCGCCAGACATGTAGGTCGTTTGAGAAACCTCCAAAAGCTTCGCTTTGAACTGCAAGGAAGACTGACCCGTTGTAGGAACTCACCGCTAAGGACGGATTGATCATGCTTCTCTCGCTCTGCCACCAGCCATGCCACCAGTAGCCCCAGCTGTTGCCGCCATTGGTTGACCTGTAGATACGAACCTCCCAGCGTCCAGTGACACTCCATTGAGTCCAAAACTGCATTGCCGCATACAGAATGACCGCTCCCGTAGTCGAATTGACGTAAGTGCTCATCGAAGGGTTGACCGAATTATTGTAAGAGTTAGTGACCTTTATGTCCGTTTTCCAACCCGAGCCTGAATCACCAGCCGGTCCTAGTCCATTCGCTTCTGTTGTGGAGGGAGAACCTCCAGCCGCGCCACTGACTATTACTGGTTGTCCAAAGGAAGATCCGTTGTGATCGCTGCGAATGCCTTGTTTGTCTGCGGAAACAAGTGGAAAAGTTGCCATGATTCCTAGTATCAGCATAGATGTCAATATGATGCATTTTGAGTATTTTGTTTTCTTCATTTCTTTCTTTCTCCTTTTACTTGAGTACACGTTTTAGGAAGGTATCAGTTCAAATGATCCTTTCCTACAAAGCGTACGCTGGAACAGCGTTATCAACTCAAACTTCTTTTAACGCTTGTGGAACTGAGTTCTATGCCTTGTTTTCCTTCGCTGCCACCCTGAATCATCTTAAGAGATTCTGGTAGCCTCGCCATGATGTGGCAGCGCGCGCTAAGGGCTTCATCAATGGACGGTTGAAATCGGTCATCCGTCGCTTGGCACTAGCTTCTTAGCTCCCGTGCGTACTTGTGTGTCTATTTGCTTTGTTTCTTTCTGAATTCCGCATATTCTTCAAATCCCTTCAACATCTTGCCTAGAATCAAATTAGATTTGCGAATCTCATCTCTGATTTCTTGAAGAAGCTTCTCATTCATCAAAATCACCTCTTTTCTTTGAATCGATGAAATAGAAAAGCGAAAGAAATCTAAAGAAAATTATGAAGGCCAAATACTAATTCTGATTCCCCAAGTCGGCTTGGACCAGCTCACATGGTTACCGGGCGCGCGCTCAATGCGCAGTATGCTGACCTAACCATTTGGCAGCCTCAATCCTCTTCCATCTTCGCACGCTCTGGGTGCTTTAGTTTCGCATATGATGGGTGGAGGAACGTGCCATAGAAAAGTGTTGATCGGCGTTTCGGTGGTGGTGCATATCAATCAAGAATAGAAAAATAGGGAAGGAGGCGAGTATGGTTTATTCAGGTTTTTCTTGAAGGATGACGTTTGCTGTTGGAATTTGCATGGAAGTTGCTGCAGATAGCTGCCAGCTCCACGTACTTTGGCTTATCAATGCATTAGTGCTTGGGTTTCTTAACTCTGCGATCCAGGCGTAGTTGCCAAGTGGCACAGTTGGAATTGTGAATGTTTGCCAGAGAACCTTGCCTGAGTCATAGTTTGCAGGCAGTGTGGTGTTCATGTCAAGCAGTGGACCGTACAGGGCGTTGCTTGGCAATTTGAGAAATATCTTGGCTCTGACTGGTAAGGCTGGGCCTGGGTTCCTGACGCGGACATAGACTTTCATTGTTTCTCCGATGTGATAGGTGGTTTTGTATCCTTCTGTCCAGATTGTGAAGGACGGGCCATAGTATGCTGTGTATGTTCTGGCTGAAGTGACTGTTATGGTTGTGTTTGCTTCGCCTATGTTCCATTGACTGAATGGGTGACTACCTGTATCGATTGCGGGCACTCCGAATGTGTGAGATCCTGTCACGCTGAACATGTGAGGAGTATTAAAGCCTGTAGGTGAACCGTCCATCGTAATGGCCACACCCAAGTCCACACCTTCAGTGTTACAATGAGCCACAATAGTAACATCATAAGTCACGATCTGCGTGAAAACTGCTTTCAGGACGTGGTTACTGTTCATGGTCACAGTGTAAGGATTGGCGGATCCAACGTTGCTACCGTCAAGCTCCCAATGATTAAGGATCCAGCCGGAACTTGGATAGGCATTGACTTGAACGTTGGTACCAGCATTGTAAGTGTAAGTGCCTACAGCCGGGTTAGTAGTTCCAGATCCAGAAACCTGAATAGTCAAAGCATACGTAGGCGGAATAACAGTCAATTGATATGAGCTCTTATAGGCTATGTTATTGGTTTCATCGAATTCAGGAACCTGACTCAAGGAGTCAATGATCCATCCGACCCAGTAGGTTCCTGGGGGTACGCTGCTTGGAAAAGTGACAGTTAAATCAGAGTCTGCGTAAGCGAAAGCATTGACATTTGAGATATAATCCCAGCCGATGAGGTAGTCGGATGGACTTATGATTGTGTTTGTGGATGCATAATAGTCCACGTAGAAGCCGCCTGATGCGGCTGTGCCGAAGTTGCGGACATCATTCCAAACTTGGAACGAAGAGACGCCTGCGGTGACTGTGGTTGGACTGAACCCTGACCATGATTGACCATCATCGAGCAGGTCAGCCTTGTCAGTTGGTGGTGTGGCTCCATTCATTATGGTGGTGATGTCGTTGAATTTGGCTGTGTTGAATCTGGTGCCAGAATTGCTTCCTGAGCCATCGTCGCCATAAGCGTGTACTGTCAGAATATAGCGGCTGGTACCATCATAATACCATACTGGAGAGCCGCTTTGCCCTTCATATGTGTCCATGTAATACCAGTGTTTGTATTCGGTGGCGGTTCGTCCGTAATCGGAATCGAAGTACATGCGGACGCCGCTATCCTTGTCTCCTGGGTAACCTGCTGTGTTCAGTATTCCTGTGTAGATTGAGTTTGAGGAACCAGCTGTCATTCTTCCCATCCAGCCAGTGTAGTCGCCAAGGTTGCGGTCCAAACTGCAGAAGGCCATGTCGTAGTTCCAGTCTCCGTTAACTATCCAGCCATTGTAAGTCCACATGTTTGTAACCCAAGCATGGTAGTAAGGCATAGACTGGTATTGTTGAGCTTGAGCTCCGTCATACCCTGCAATTACTTCTATGGAACTAACCCAGCCTCCGTGAGCAGCCATGTAGACGCAGTGGCCTGCAGTCAAAATGAAGTATCCGTGCCCACCCTGGCCGGGCCCAACTATAGCTGCAGAGCCCATCCATTTTGTGCCATCAGCAGCAGTCATGTATATTTTGCATACGGTTCGCCATGGGTAAGTGGTCGTCGTGGAGTAGGATACTACCGTTCGACCGTCTGGTGGAAAAACTGTCTCCGGAGTCACATCTGATGACAAGAGACCTGCATAGGGTTCTGTAAATTTTATGCCAGGCTCATCTGCTATCTGTGACGGATCATTGCAGGGAATCTCAGTTACCGCACTCGTGGCAACATTGTAGACTCCCATGGTATATTCTACTGGTCCATCATATGGACGCGGTTCTGGTGGAACAACCGGTAAATAGCTGTCCCTACCTTCAAAGGGTTTCAAAGATGAGTTAACTTTGCTCAAGGGACTAGTTGCGTGTTCAGCTCTTACTGTGGCAGCAAGTATTGGAGATATGCAAATCAACGCAAACAAGATAAGGCCTAATGTTTGAGATTTTTTCATTTTTCCTTTCTCCTTTTTAATCGTGCTTTAGCTTGTCTGTATTTATACGTATAAAAGCCTTGTGAAAGTCTCTTCTAGTATCATTTAGAATCAGCTAGATGCCCCAGTGAATCAAATTCCACATGTTGCCAAGACGAGCATAAATACCGGATGTTTCTCGCCAACTAGAGCTAGACAACACAGGTGCCCCCAATAATACAAGTAACCCTAAGAAGGTACACCTAGAAAAATATAACCAGATTAAATGCAGATTTATTGTAAAGGAGAAGTACAGTGAATAGCAGAACGTAACTTGAAAGCATGATTATAGGATTGAATATCGTTTTCACAGGTGCAGGCATGTGGCGAAGCCAGAACGAAGGTGCAATGGTTAGGGCAAGATAAAGGATGAAAAGAAACAGAGATATTGTGTTGAACCAGCCTAGAACAAAGAAAAACGCAAACTCGACAACTCCCACCAGCGCGGACAGCCTAAAAAGGATCGTCGTAGTTCTTAGCCCCTTCTTAACCGCCACGGTTCCTTTTCCTGTCGCAAGATCGACCTTGTAATGTTTGATCTCGTGTGCAAATCGGTGAATCATTGCGAGAACCGCAAAAATAGACGATATGATTATTGCTTGGAGCGTCACGTTGCTTATAGAAGCAACCCCAGCGAGAAAAGGCAGAAAGCAGCCTACGAATTGTATCAATGTGGAGAACGGATACTTCATCTTCAACCTGAAGGGTGGGACTGAATAAAGCGTCCCCAAGAACGCTGCTGAAAGGTTAAGCGCGAAAAGACTTACCGAAGCTATCAATGTGGACACAAGTCCAACCAGAAGAAGTGAAAAAGTTATTGCCAGCGCTGTTTTTCTTGAAATGATTTTTGGGACTATTAGCTCCTTGCCCATGAGTTTCGCCTTTATTTCATCTATTTCCACGTCAAAACAATCGTTGACAGATTGATTGTAGCACAAAATCAATGGTATTCCGATAACTAGTCCTTGAAACTGAAGCAGCGAAAAATTATTGTTTAAGTTAAGTGCAAAGGCAAACCCCAAGACAACTGCCCCAAACCACTTTTGCCATCCGAGAACATCTACAAAGCCAAGCAAGCCGCCCGCGTAGCGGACGATTTCACCTGTTTTCATACGATTTCATCTTCTTCCCAATCTCTCGGAAGTTTCTTCTTTTTCAACAATAAAACAATAACAGAAACAGACATAGGCAAGAAAATTAACGAAATAGAAGTAAACTCTGGAATAGCATCTACCAAACTTTGAAAAGTCATATCAATATTCGCTGAGATAAGTCCTGTTTGACCGGCACAGAGTAATCCAGTAAAAATAGCGTTTTCCAAGCTTAATGCATCACCGAAATATCCACAGAGCTTTCCTTCTAAAAGCGTTGTATGGTAACTACTATTCGTCCAGGTTTTGGCGCTATCAAGTGATGCATGGATTTCTGCTGTTCTGTGTCCTGGATACAAACTCAAGATTTCACTAAAAAGTGAAACTTGAAGTGAAGTAAAATAGACGGGAGAACCAAAACCATACTGAGAACCATCCCAATGCCCATCAGACTCCTGTTCGGCAAGTGTTGTATCTATTATAGCATCGAGATTTGGGAATGCTCTTCTAGCAATAACGTAAGAATACAATATGTGTGTTCTCTTATGAAAGTCTGAACCAGTAGTCCAAGACAAGTCTGCCTCTACCGTATTGAAGAAATCATTTATCCAGGGTGGATAATCCCAGTAGTACAAAACCCAAGCGAAGATAACGTGATACATATTTGTCGTGTCATACAAAAGAAGATAATTCCCGGCTTCATTCCATGTATCATAATTGCTGAAGAATTCTTCTAGACTGTGTGCAGGTGTTGCGTTTAACAAGTAGTATGCAGTAAGAACTCTTTGCGTGGTAAACATTCTTGAGAACGGACCACTCCAAGCCCCGTCAGATTCCTGTTTTGAATCTAAGTAGTTAATTACCTCCGTTCTATTGTCAAAGCGACCTAGAAATGATTTCGACATAACCCATAAAGATAAGAGCATAGGGTTTGAAAGGCTGTTTTGGCTATTCTTCATCATATAGTCTAAACTGTTGTTGATTTCTATTTTCATTTGGCTATCTTCAGATGCAAGATATGATAAGTAATGCGGAGGATACGATCTAGCTACAACCGTAATGCATGTTATTGATAGAATAAAAACTACGACCAATATTGGCTTTTTCATTTTTCTAACCCTATCATACATTTTCGCGGGCGCTCTACTATTATTAGATGACTTCATCTTTCTTTTTAAACGTGGCGCACGCTCCTAAGGACCCCTGCGCGCTCCTAAAGAGGCTAGCGCAACGCTTTGATGATTAACTTAAGAGTTGCTCTCACGACGAGTCCGAGAGTTTCATGTTTTCTAGCAGTCTCCGCGATTTGAGGACGAAACTTGTGATATAGCTTGATTATCTGGTCTGGCAAGCAATAGCCGCGTGCACGCGTCAAAACGCAGGCTGATCTAAAAGCTTGGGGAGGTTTATGGGTTTCACACCAAGCGGAGCCATCAAACGTGGTTGCATCCACTTTCCCAGTCATTCTATGTTGAGTGTAAATCGATGGAATAACCAAATTAGTCGACTGGATAGTTTTTAGGTCGATTCTCGCTCCAATAGTTCCATCCAAGTCTTTGGCTAACCCTTTAACGTTAACGAATTTTGGAGGTTGTAGGTTGTCATCAATCCACTCAACGTCATCAAAGGTTAGAGCTACTTCATCTTCAATACCGAAACGCCCTGTACTTGCAAGCGTCGCTCCAGTTTTAATGTTATATGTTTTTGTAAAAACTCCGTAAAAACGGCTATCGTTGAAGATAAGCCATCGACTATTGGTTTCTTTCCATTTAAACGACCCTAGAATCCATGCGTGCTCGTAATCTCCATAACCTGAGAAAGAAAGAGATTTTGTACCCGAAGTGATCTTACCTGTTATTCTGCACGGCGCATCATAACCGCCGACGAAGGAGGTAGGCGTCAAATCAACCATATCGGCAGGACTGGTGCCCTTGCTATACCACAGAGGGGGCCCTCTATACGTTATAGCTAGTTCTATGAACATCGTTAAGCTAACATCTATACGAGCTTTGTGTGGATGATGATAGTCAATAGTGAATTTGGGCATAGTTCCAATAGTTTGAACGCCATATGCATAGCTGTGAGCTGAAGTATCGAAGCTACCATTATATGTATGACCCTGAACCACAAAGACGAATCTTGGACCAGCCGAAGAAGCGTCGATGCAAATGAAAATTATAACAGGTTTTCCTAGGGTATCAATACAAATTCCATGAATGTAAGGAAACCAGCCAGCCGGTATGTTTATTCCCTGTAGCTGTTTTGGCACTAAATCATCTGGGAAAGTAGGCATATCCATAATCCTGCTATTGCTCGCCACCATCTAGCTCACACTCATTTCTTTGCAATTTAGTTCAAAGTCTGGAATTATCTCAACCAACTTTCTTATGCCACAAGTATTCCTGCTCAAAATAGCATTTGAAACGTGAATAGTTAGTGCTCGTAACTCATCTACAAAACCTGAGACCACGTCGCCATGACGACCCTGCAACGTTAATTTTGGCATGGGCGGTCCACTTTCAATGCAAAGCGTGCTGACCATAACCATTTGTTAGCCTCAATTTTCTTCCGTCTTTGAATACAAACTCGCCATCCAAGATTCTAAAGGCCAATTGTTTTTCGATCGCAACCATAGCCTCTGCCACCGCATTCAATTCTCCTTTTGTCGTATCTACTAAGATACGAATCTTTACAGGCACTTTCTTCAAGTCGTCAAATTCCAAGTATTCAATTTTGAAATCGATCGGTATCAAATATTCCTTAGTTGCCCTGATGAAAACTGCTCCATCCTTATACTCGTATTGTCTTGTGCCGGTTTTGTTTTCCAGATAGATGAGTGCACAATAAACCTGGTCAGTGCAAAAGAAAACACCATCAATCCTTTTCCAAAAACGATCAGGAGGGGTAAACGACATCAAATGCTCATTGATGCCTACACCATCTATTTCAGTTTTCAGTGAGTTGTGAAGGATGAAGCCTTGTACGTGGCAAATGTCGTAAAATCCACTCATTGTATCACCTCTGGGAGAGCTTATTGCCTCGCGCCCTCTATTGATCCAAAAAGGCAAACCCAGACTTGCAAAGGTTAAATCCACAGCCATCTTGTCCGTTTTCAGAATCAGGCGGCTCGCTCCAGTTCTTATAGTGCATCTCGCAAATGAATCCCTTGAAGATTCTTTTTTTCCGGTTTTCTGGACCCATATGTCAATTGCATTCTCATGTTCAGAATAACCGATCTTCCCATAGAAGTTGTCTCCCGCCACAAGAGATTTAGGTAGTGACCACAGATCTTCTTCGCCATCGTTTATATCTATACGGATAATTCTGTAGAAGCTCCACTTTGGATGAAAAGCGAGAATTAGAAAATATAGTTTTCCTTTTCGATCTCTCAGAACAGCAGAATACCACCAGTCATAGACGGTCTTTACCCTTCCCTCAAGGCGATAGGTCATCCTATATTCTCCAACAGTCGGATTATGAATGTTAACGAAATCATTAGAGTCCTCTTTCAAGGGTTTGCTTATGCGCTCCCAGTCAAGCGTCCCCTTAGAAAATGGCATTTCTTTAACCTTGTCAAGAATTCTCATTGGATTCCGCAGAATCATCTTCACAAATTTGCCAGCACGCGCGCTGACCATTTCACATCACAGTACCTAGAAATGTATGCGCATACGATATATTAAGTTGAACATGTGCACCGTCAGTCTTGACTATGGCTGATAATGAAAACTCCGTATGCGATCGAGCGCAATCGCGCGCTAAGTTGAGCATATAAGCTATATTATTAGGCTGATGAAAACCCGTATACAATATAGCGCGTATGCTTAGGAGTAGGAAGCTCTCGCTTTGTCGCAGATCCGCCAAATGATATCCTTAAAGATTTCAGTTAGCCGACGCGTGCTCCAATTCCGAGAAAACAATATTGATCGAACTTTCGGAAATCTACCTCTCGGAAACTTACAATAGCGGATTACTCCCATCATTTGCTCAGGCGTTAGCGAAGCTTGATACCTGACGGAATTATCCCATTGTTCTTGACTTCTAAAATATGAATCCGCGCGCGCCTTGGAATATGCATAAACTCTTCTATTTTTGGCATCCCAGAGACGTTGATATCTTATCAAGGTTCTTTTGAGAAATTTTCCATTTTCGTATGCTTCAACTATGGTCTTACCGCATAACTTGCCGGCTTCCAATGCAGGTCGTACACCTTCATTATACCAAGGTGTTGCCTGACCAGCAGCGTCCCCAACAATGAGGATTCGCCCATATACAAACTTCTCAAGAGGCCCAATCGGTATGGTTCCAAATTCTGATCTTCTACTTTTGGCGCCTTTCAACATCTCATTATAGGGGTAAAAGTCTCGGATGGCTTTTCTGAAATTACCTTCGACGACGGCTTTTGGATAGACATGCGATCTGGTGATGGTTGCAAAGCCGAATCGCGCTGCTTTCCTGCCTATTGGGTACATCCACCCTCCGCCATTTCCATATTTATCACCAGTAACGATGCACATTTCTTCTGGGTCTTCAATTTTGCATCCTTCAAGAAACTCGCCGTAAGGGTGGCTGTAAAGGATAGGTAGCCCAATTCCAAGCTTGCGTGCTACGAAGAAACTGCTTCCCGATGCGTCAACTAGAACACTGCACAAAACACTTGCAGAGTTTGAAAGGGTCAATTTCGAGTCAGTTTTTGTTACTTCCAAGTCAAGGGCTTCAGTCTTCTCTAACACTCTCACATTGCCTTCCTTTCTTATCCGATTAAACATGATATCGCACGTTTTCTGGTAATCCAACGTTACAAAGGCAGGGTTTTCATATTCGAAAGACGCGGCAACCCCGGTCGGAGACATGTAGGTGAATCGTGTGTATTCTTGAAGCACCGCGTCATATAGATGGAAACGTTCAACTACATCGGGAAAAGTGAAAGGCGAAGTCTTTGTTTCATCCCCAAAAATACCTTTTTCGATAAGAAGAAGAGTTAAATCGGTTTTCTCGCATATGTGTAGTGCAGTGGAGAGGCCAGCGATTCCTCCTCCAATAATTACGATGTCATATTTTTCCAAGGTGATTTTCCTCATTTTTCTACACTGAATGCTATTCGGTGCAATAACTTTTTTGAAACCGTAAGTCTAGCGCAACTCGTTTATTCAAGGTGTGGTTACAGTGATCGTCTTGCTGTTCGACGATATGACCATTCCAAATGGAGAGAATATCTGAAACAGAATTGTGTAGTTGTCTGGATATGGAGCTACGGTCCCCTTAAGCAGTGTCAGATTGAAGGTTTGCTCAGCGGTGATGTTCGCCGGTCCATAATCTCGTCGATACATAATCCAGTTTGAGCTGTTTGTCACTGTAAGCCTTGCAGTGAGACGTGTCAGATCGTAATGTGATGTTCCAGATCCATAGAAGGCATAGTAGTCTCCAGGCTTATACAGGTCTTTGTTTGCAGTAACTGAACATTTCATGGGCAAGGCGATGGACGGGTTGTCTGCGTAATAGTTTGCAAAGCTCTGAATGTTTTCCTCGTCTATGGGCTGATGCGTAAAATTAACAATCATGTGGTATGTGTGTGCGGAGATGTTAGTAGTCTTGCTGAACTCGTATACTGCTCCGGCTTCCGTTATGTTATTTCTCGTGCTGTAGTAGTTGTCTGATTTCCACTGGTCAGCGTTAATCATTTCATCGTATTTGTAGGCAATGAGTATGTTGTGGGCTCCGTCTCCGCCAGCACTCGTGTTGGAGAATGGCAAGGCAACTCCGAAAACGCGTCTCGTATCGTTGGGGATAGGGCGAAACAAACTGAATGCGTCTCTGTAAATTATTGGGTTAACGATTGACGCGTAGGCGTACGTCGTGTTAAACATGTAGAAAGTGAAGTTGTAGTTGGAGCTTGCTGTTCTAGTCAAGTAGAACGGGTACCATCTCCATCCGGAAGAAAGGTTTGCGGAACTTGGTGCGAGAAAAGATCTCTCAACCGAGATGAGACCAGTGTCACGAATGATCCATGTGGAATTCACGTTAACGGCGTTTCCGTCGATGTCTTTTATGATCTCGCCTGCCTTTCCCATAATCCTTGAAGAAGACTGTAGAATCACGTATTTGCTAGTGTTACTGATCAGCCATAGCCTGGCACTTGGGTCTCCACCGGTGGATAGAACCAACGTTATGTTTGGAGGTCTATAAAACAAAGATGTAAACAATGGAAGAAGATTTTCCCAAGGTTTCCATCTGATGTTCACTAGATTTCTGGAACGAGAAGGATCAACAGTCAAATCAAAATATTCTGTGATTTCTCCGCCATTGGTAGCATTAAAATATAGTTCAATGTCTCTTACAACGATTCTTATTCCGCTCCCAGCTGGAAAGATTTGTATGCCCTCAGAGCTTGCAGAAGCATCGTTTATGCGAACAAGAAAAGTCGAATAAGAAACGAGCAAAAGCAACAACATGAGACTGACTTTAAGTGACTTCATCTATTCTCACTCCACTAATCGTCAGTAACTCTTCCTTATATTCATGCAGGAATAACTCTATAGAAAACTTCTCTAGATAGGGAATCACGAGCTTGCATTTGAGCTTACACGCTCTCTAAACGAGCCCTGCGAGCGTAGTATATACCGAAGCAGCCCTTGTTTTCGGATTGCCCTCGAGGAAATTAGTACAGCCGTGTTCGGATCATAAGCAAAAGCCTCGTCACCAAAGATTTCGCAGACTCTTTTTCCAAAGTCGAAATCTTGTCCCTTGGCAAGAGGCTTGAAAGCGACTTTTTCATATATGCTTTTTCGTACTGCGATAAAATGTCCAGTTGTTCTCCAAACCCTCCGCCAGTATTTATCGTAAAGATGAGCAAGCAAATTTAAGAGAATGTAGCCATCATAGTATAGATGGCCCACGTGATATACTGCTACTCGTTCTTTCTCGAACGTTCTTGCAATCTTGATCAGGGTATCTTGCGGGAAAATAGTGTCAGCGTCGGTTCGAACAATGATATCTCCCTCCGCGGCCATGAAACCCAGGTGAGTTTGATAACCTGCGTTTCTCTTTTTTGAAAGAATGACTTTCGCTCCTAGTTTTCTGGCTTTTGCTGCTGTGTCATCCTCACTCATACAGTCTACAATTATGACTTCAAAATTGCTGTACGGACTAGCTTTAAGTGACAATATCGGATTCTTGATGTAGCTTGACTCATTCAACGTTGGTATGACTACGCTGATTTTTGCCTCCTGTTCTTTTTCCGTAAGGAAGGCTTTATCTGAATTTTGGGTAGAGGCATTCATTTTGGATTTAATTTCGTACAATTCTTTGAATATCCTTCCAGTAAGAAATATCTTGAGCAAGTCGCGAACTCTTTGCAGAAACAAACGTTCATCCATTTATTTCGCTTCCTTTGATGCGATAGAAACGCAATCAGGCTGTCTTTGGCCTCACATATTTGCCTTCAGAGACTGCCGAAGCTTGAGTTGAGAGCGCACTATACTCAATTGTCTCTGGCGCAAGTTAAAGTGTGTTATTCCGGAGAGTGAGATGCAAGATTGCTCGAATGTACCACAAGGTTCAAAGCCTTTAGGTAGGATTGCGGGGTTCCAATGTCCAATCTTTTTTCTCCTGAACTCAATTCCACCGCATAAACAGAGTGGTTTTGGTCTATGAGTCTTTGGATAGCGTTCGTCAATTGCACTTCACCATTCGCATCTGGCGGCGTCTCTTCAATAGCTTGATATATCCCAGAGCCAAATGCGTAAACGGCCACAATTGCTATGTTCGAAGGAGGTGCGGATGGCTTTTCGACAACTCTTTTGACTAGGTATAGATTGTTTGCCACTTTATCTCCAATGATTACTCCATATTTTCTAGGATCTCTCACTCTTTCCACACAAAAAACAGCGCTTGCCCCGTGCTCTTCGAAGACATTAATCAAATTCCGCAAGTATTGGTTTTTCTTCGAAATTATCAGGTCGTCTCCGGCGTGGACTAGAAATGCTTCCGCCCCAGTAAACATTTTTGCACGATGAACAGCATCACCGAAACCTCTGGGTTTCGGTTGATTAATAAAAGCTATGTGAGATCTTCCGACTTTTTCGTAAAACACATCTAATTCCTTAGCTAGTCCGAACTTGTTTCCATTCTTAAGGAGTTCAACAAATCCGCTGTCTATCGTGAAATAGTCTTCAACACTTCTTTTTCCTCTTCCGGTGATGAAGCCGAATTCTCTGAGACCAACATCATAAAGATTCTCGAATACTATCTGAAGCAGGGGCTTTAGGCACAACTCTCCGTCAATACTCTTTGCGAAAATCGGCAGCATTTCCTTGGGTTGCTCTTTCGTAGCAGGCAACAACCGTGTGCCCAGACCAGCCGAGGGAATCACAACTTTTCTGATCGTATCACCCTCTCCAACTTGACGATTGATGTTTAAGTGTGAAGAGTCGGTCTACTCCCGGACTCCTTTTTCAGCTTTTATCTTTTCGTTAGTTTCTTCCACAGCTTTTAAGAGTCTAGGGTCATATCCCAAGCCTTCAGAAAATTTGATGAACGCCTTGAGGTCTTTTGGCAGACATTTGCCTCCAAATGCTTTTCCGTGAATAGTTCCATACTTTCCTATTCTTTCATCCATGGCTGCCACGTTTGCCACAAGGTTGGAATCCACGCCCAATATCTGACAAATATAGGAAATCTCGTTCCAATAAGAAATTCTGCTCGCAAGCGCGCAGTTGCATGCAAGTTTAATCGTTTCGGCTGTTGTCAAATCGGTTCTGATGATTGGAATGTCTAATGGACGGTAGATACCTTCGAGGATGTCACCACACTTTCTGCTGAATTCCCCGATTACTATTCGGTCTTCTTTGAAGAAACCTCTGGAGAATTTGTCGCTATTGCTCCATGTGTGGCTGATCTCTGTCAGAAATTCTGGATTTACACAGACCCCAACCTGTTCATCTACGTGCTTTCCTGAAATTTTCTCTAACAATGGTACCAGGTTTTTCTCTGTCGTTGTTGGTATTACGGTGCTTTTTACAACGACCATGTGGTAATCATTTTTGTTTTTTAAGCATAAAGCCAAGCTTTCCACGACGGAATTTACAGAAGTTAAGTCCATTCCTTTGTTGGTTACAGGTGTAGGAACGCAGATGAAAGAGATTTCAGATTTGGCGATGGCATCCTCAATTTCAGATGTTGCCACAAGTCCAGAGCCATTGAGCAGCCTGACTTTGTTCTCATCTACGTCATAGAAAATCACTTGGTTGCCCATCTGGAGTAGCGATTTTCCCACGATTGTTCCTATCGTTCCGCTTCCTAGCATAGAAATTTTGGCCATCATGATCCCTTTCATGTTCGAATAATATAGTCAAATAGTCTGCAATCTGCCTATTGTTAGTCTCTTTATACACGCTAGGTGAAATAAACCTACTCCTCATAACTGTTTGATCTTCTTCGTAGACCAGGTCAACATGCTAAACGGCCCCGATCCACATCTTGCCCATCAATCTGCAAGAAAGAAGGATCAGAAGGCGCCCGGGAAATGGTTGCCCAAAGCGCGCGATATTTCGGGATTAGAAGCATTCCTTTTAAAGGAAATACGACATAGAGAGACGTGAAGAGAGAAGGTAAGCAGTATGAATTCTAAAATGAGTTCTGTAATAGGCTTAATTGTCATTGTGACGGTTTCGTTGATTCTTGTTGGGCACGTGGATGCAACGGATTGTGGGTTAAACTTGCCCTCAACGCCGGTGACGATTGAAGTTTGGAATGGCACAGAAAGCTATTACGAGACACTGTTAAGCAACGTTCCTTCAGGTTACGACGTGACGAATCGCACGTATCTTGGATGGTGTGTCGACAGACGGTGTGTGATGCCGCGAAGTCCAGCGACTCATCAAGTGACTTTGTTTTCCAGTTGCAATCCGCCATCGGATCTGGCGGGTCAGAAGTGGGACATGGTCAACTATGTCTTGAATCACAGGCAAGGAGTAGCGGAGGATGTCCAGCAAGCCTTATGGTTCTTTGTTAATTTGGTAGGCAACTATTCTCCTTCAAGTCCTACGGCATGGATTATGATTAACGATGCAAACTTGAACGGCGAAGGCTTCGTCCCGGAAACTGGTCAAGTAGTAGCAGTCATTTGCTATACAACGGATTCTAAGACTCAAATCACTATTATCGAGGTTGACAATCCGCCGCCTATACCAGAGTTTCAGTCATTCCTTGTTCTGTCACCATTCATGATTGCGACATTGCTGGCAGTCATAGTTTGCCGAAGAAAACGCGTTGACAGAAAGTAGATAGTTCCATGCCAAATCAATAGTGACGGCACTGCGCATCAGATATTGGCACGCGGGTTCTGTCAAGTCTTCGTCGGATTCGTGATCGTGTAAAAAATCGTCGGATATACCATCAAGTCTTCATGATGAGCTTGTTTCTTGTATATTTCCAGTTCTTGAAGAATCTCAATATATCCATGCCTAGCAAACTAACTGTTTGCATAGGAATTAGGGTCGCTGTTGGTTGTGGCGGTGTGGGTGGATTGCATTGGGCGTTCTCCAGATGGAATGAAGTAAGTCTTACTTGCTGCCCAAACAATCCATGTTGCATTGGGAGTATTATGTCAACTTGTGGCAATAAATAAGATCTGATCATACCATTCGCAGTGTTGCAATCTGTCTGTTGTAGACCATGACAATTTATAGATAATCTGGTTACATCATCACCAAGCAAAGTAGTTATGGAACATCCAGTATCGACGACAAAGTGCACAAATTTAGGGTGTTCGAATTGAGAGCAACGAAGTAATCCAATAATGTGGGCATGAAAATTCGGATCCAAGTCAGCTTTTAGCTGCAAGGGGGGGCATCCTAAAAAAGAAAATTCGCGGGTTGCTTACCAATATATTCAATAGCAAAATCTTCAACTTGTCGACCAGCAGCATGAATCTCGAATAATATTCCTTCAATAGTTGTATCGGTGAATTTGACAGTTTTATTTTCGACAGCCACATATTTGTTTGCATAAGTAGACCGTAACTGTTCTTTGTTAGCAAGAATCCACAATAAGTCCTCTCGTAGCCTACGGTATTTATTCAGAAATTCCCTATCGAGAGATGGATCTACTTGCTTTTTGATTTCAACAAGTGACATGTCGATCCTCCCTGTCCATTCTCCCTAATACTATTTTGCCCTTTCTCCAATAATAGAATAGGAAAAATGCCTATTTATGGATTGTTCTGTAGCTGTTGTACACAACTACAAGAAAAGAATCGCTCGGCTCATTTTCGCTGTTTGCTAGAATTTTGAATCAATGTTAGCCATTTGCGTTTCCCTTCTATTTTGATTCCGCAAGCTTCGGCTGGTGTCTTTCCTTCGAGTCCTTCATGAGGTCTAATGTAGTTGTGGAAGATTTGATCCTCTCATAGTTTTCTCTCTGTCTCTGATTTCACCATTCATTCTTTCCATCTGTTGTTATGATCGCCTCTTATTGTTATGTGTCGAATGTGCTCAGTTCTTGGTTTTCTAAGCGTCCAATACTCCTTCTTGTATGCGTCATGATATGCTTGCAAGCAAAGTTTCTGCCAAAAAAACAACATCTCCTTTCATGATGAAAAACTTGCTTCTGCAATCGCAAAAATTGACAGCTTGCTTGAAGAGATAGACTCCGACTCAACAATAATCTATGTTATGAAAGCATCCGACGATTTTTTACAAGGGAACAATCCGACAGGGATTTGACAGAACCTGCTCGCTGAATCGTTAAGAGATCGTGATTACGGCTTCTTGGGGTGTTCCGTAGTCTTGGCCGTCGTATGGTGTGTATATGATTTTGATTTGGTCGTTTTGGTCAAAGTTGTCATGTGCGAGTGGTTGGTTTGTGGCGTCTGGGATGTCGATCCATGTTCCGCCTTGTTATATTTGCCCTTGGTAGGTGTAGGTGATGGTGTCGCCGTCATCGTCGTTTGGGTTTGTTGAGTTGGCTGTTAGGGTGTCGTGTTTGTTTGCTGGGTCTGGTGCTATCTTGACGCCGCTAATCGATGAAGGTGTGTTTTGGATTGTGACGGTGGGTGATGTTTGTTGGGTTCTGAAAGTAGTGCCGTCTTTTGGTTTGACGGTGAAGTACCACTGGTCGCCTTTCGTGGTTTCGGCTGCGGGCACGATGAGCAAGTCGTTTAGGTGGGACTTTAATGCTCCGTTCTTGTGCCATCGAACTTCAGTGCCTGATTTGGGGTTTCCTTCGGGGTAAATATGTAGGTGACGGCTAGGTCGTAGTTTGTTTTGGGTGTTGTCGGTGTTATTGTTAGGTCTTTTGCGGATGGTGCGTTGTTGTATCCAATGGTCACCGTGTTTGAAGATATTGTTATGCCGTCTTAGTGGCCATCGTTTGGTGTTACTTCGCATCGCCATGTCTCTCCTGTCTTGAGTTCTGGTGAGGCTATGGTTGAGTTGCTGCTTTAGCACGTCAAAAAAAGAAGGGGGTTGTATCTTATGGATTGACATATATATCGTATGTTGGACATTTCATAGGAGTATTGGACGCCGTCAATCATGCAGTTCGTTGTTGGACCAGAGTTTAGCTCATACTGGCCTGTGTTGGCATATTCCTGTTTTCCAGCAGGGTTAAGATCAGTAGATACGTAGAAGCATGAATGAACTCTTTCTCCTAGCCGAATAGTGCCAATGTATTATGAGATGTACTTTTTGTGATTTCCATGTCGCATGAGTGGTCTTTGTAGAAAAACCTTGGTAAAGTCTATTTAGCTTCTAGAGAGGTTGGGTATTTCTTGATTAATGGAGAACAAGAATTTGCTCTTCTGCGTATAAATTCATTTGAAAGACTTAGTATGCCAAGTGTATCTTTGTAGAACTGCTTAAGAGTAACACTTATTATATTTTGGTACATGTGATAAATTTGCGTGTATTGAAGGATGGATTTCGTTAAGAACGTTCCAAGCGTGGTAATGATTTTTACTGTTGCAGTTTTGATTTCTACTGTTGTCTTTGGGGAATTGAGTTGGTCATTGTTGGCTGCGAGTATTATTTACAGCAGTGGATCCATCAGAGAAGATGTTGTGACGAGCAAGGTTCAGTATGTTTTGGGAAACAGAATCTTTGAAAATGGAAGTGAAGTTATTTGGCGGGGAGCTGGGGGAAGCTATCTCTTTCACGCCGGAGATCGCTATCAGGAGGCTTGGCTGTTGCATCTTCCAGAGATTCAAGCCATGGGGTTGAACACGATTAGGTTGGTTTTTGCTTTTGCTGATAGTGCTCCGAATCCGGAGTATGGAGGTCCGTCTGCGGATGTTCTGGATTTTGATAGGATGGAATGGGCGCTAAGCCTTCTGGATCAGCATGGGATCAAAGGTATTCTGGATTTGCATAATTCTAATGATATGTTTGGGGATTTTGGTTCACAGAAGCTGGTTGATAATTGGCGGATTGTGGCTCAGCATTATCGTGGCGATCCTCGAGTCGCGGCTTACGAGTTGTTTAATGAACCTTTTGGTTCTACGTGGGCTTCTTCGATTCAGTCAAAGATGGATGTTGCCAGATTTTATGCGGAACTTACAGATGCGATTCGTGAAGTAGATCCAGAGCATATTGTTATTTGGGAGTCGCAACCCTACGTTCCGCCTTTGGAAGAGATCGTGGATTATTTACGACCGAATATAGTTTTCACGTTTCACAGATGGTGGACAAACCAGAAATGGGAGTTTGATGTTTGGACTCCTGAACAGCTTTCATATATGTCTTTGTCGTATGCTGTGGAATATAGGAAGAAGCTTGATGTTCCCTTCTGGTTTGGAGAGTTTGGGGCTCATTGGCCTTTCAATGCTTCTAATCCTGAGTGGCTTTTGACTGAGCAACATTTGTGGAGATGCGAAGAGCAAGTTGTTGGATGGAACCTGTGGATGGGAAGAACAGACACAAACAAACCATGGAGACATTATTTGCCATTCTTCCCTTTGAAGGTGTTCAATCATAATCTCGTTCGCAAGGCTTGGAATCCGCCGGACCCAAGCTTTGTGGATTACGTTGTGGATTGGAAGGGTGTGGATAGGCTTGAACCCTACTATATTGAGATGTGGCACAACGGGGATTACGTTACATTGAAGCTTGGCATAGTCGTTCGAGTTATTGTGAACCGTAGGTTGCCTGATGGCACATTAGAGATTGTGTCTGACCATGAATTGGCGTTGACAGAGGAGACAACAATTAAGAATATTGAAGGCACCGTAGAATATCCTGGAGACTGGAACACCGAAATTTATCCAGTTGGACATGTAGGCAACGGCTAGCTTGGGCACATCTTACAAGCCTCACGATCATGGCTTTTTTGGGTTGTTGTTCTAGAAAAATCTGGAACAAGAACACACGCAATCTTGTGTGGCTAACGTTTATCAGTGGTTTTTCCGTTTGTGTGTCTTTGTCTCGGTTTTTTGTGGGACACGGACATAAAAGAAAGGGATAGGGCTGGGGGGCTGGTTTATGGTTGTTGTACGGTTAACGTCCATTGGCGAGAGGTTTCGTCTTGTCCGTCGGAGACTTTGGCTATTATGATGTATGTGCCTGCCGAGTCCGGGCTTGCTTCAAACAGGTAAGTGGAGATGTATACGCCTGCCTGATTCTGTACCAATGTGCCGTTTACCCACCATTCAATTGTTGAGGCGTCCCCGTCAATATCGGAACATGTAACGTTGAATATTGGGTTTTGTGTTTCGTTGATTGTTGGGTCTGTTAGGGGATGATTGGAAGTGATTTATGGTGGAGTGTTAGAAATTGTTATAATTGCTTCTTGTGGGGGTCCGTAGTCTTGGCCGTCGTATGGTGTGCATATGACTTTGATTTGGTCTCCTTGCACAAAGTTTTCGGGCCCAAGCGTTTGGTTGGTTGCTCCTACAATGTTCACCCAGTTGCCTGTTTCGTATTTTTGCCATTGATAAGTGAATGTGACGGTGTCTCCGTCAGCGTCGTATGGTGATGTTGGATTTGCTGTTAGCGTGTCATTGGCGTATGCTGGATCAGGTGCTATTGTGACACTGCTGATGGAAGGTGGGCGGTTAACGTTCAGGACGGTTACAGTCCATTCTTGAATAGTGGTTTGTTGGCCGTCGTTGACGGCTAGGGTTATGTTGTGTGTTCCAGCGGAGTTATAGTCGGTTGTGTATGTCCAGTTCTGTGCTGTTGATTGTTCTGTTTGGTTCAGTAGCCATGAGTATGTTAGTGTGTCGTTGTCTGGGTCTGATGAGGTGTGTGTGAATTGGATGCTTTCTGTTTCATTAATTGTCAGTGTCGTGTTTTGTGGCGTGAAGGAGTCTATTGTTGGCGGGCTGTTTTGAATCAGAGCGTGAGGTGATGTTTGTGTTTCGCCGTATTCTTTTCCGTCTGATGTTCTGACGGTGAAGTACCAGATTTCGCCTTTCGTTGTTAGGGCTGCTGGAACGATTAGGGTGTCGTTGAGTTCTGGTTGTAATGCGTCGTTTTTGTACCATCTTATCTGTGTTCCGTTCTCTGGGTCGCCGTCTGGGTCAAAGTACGTGTAGCTGCCGGCTAGGTCATCGTTTGTTCTTGGGGTAACAGGGTTTATTGTGATGTTTTTTGCGCTTGGTTTGTTGTTGTATCCTATTGTTAGTGTGTTTGAGGATTTTGTTGTTCCGTCTTGGTAGCTGTCGTTGGGTGTTACTTCGCATCGCCAGATGTCGTCTATGTTGAGTTCTTGTGATACTATTGTTGAGCTGTTGCTCAGTCCGTCTTTGGTTTCTATGTAGCGTTGGTAGATTCGTTGTGGCGACAAGCTTTTCGGATAGATAGCTACTTCGTCAATTAAGCCTTTGAAGTAGTCGAACCAGCCTATGTATAGCGGGTTTGATCCGCTTGGTTGAATGTTATAGTTTAGCGTGGTTGATTCTGAAGCGGTTTTTGTGGCTACTGCGACGCCGTTTACGTATAGTGTCATGGCTACGCCTTTCTTGTATGTTAGGGCGACGTGGTACCACGTGTTTATTTGAAGTGTTGTGTTATAGGTGATTTGGTTGTGGCCGCTTACGTTCGAGCTGCCTGTGGCTGTCCAGATGCTTGCGAAGATTTTGTTTCCGCTTATGCCTATTTCGTAGCTGGGGATTCTGGCTATGGTTCTTGTGTTACTTTGGCTTGCGTTGAGGTATATCCAGTGTTCAACAGTGATTTCTGACCATTGTCCTCCGCCATCTAGGGTGTCGCTACCTGGGATTTGGATGTAGCCGTTGTTGAAGTTGTAGGCGCCTCCGACTTTTCCGTTTATGGTCCATGTGGCGCCTCTGATTGCAGTGCCATGGTTGTTGTAGCCCGAGTAGTCTTTGATTATGGTTGAGCTGTTTGTGTTGAAGGGCATTAACAGGTTTGTTGTTGAAACACCGTTCCTGTACCAGTTGTAGGTGTTTGTTACTTTGTCGCCATCTGGATCGCTGGTTGTCTGGTTATAGCAGATTATGTTGCTTCCGCTTTTTACTAGGATGGGCTCGGTTTGGGTTGGGGGTTCTGTTGGCAAGGTTGTAAAGGTGAATGTAATGTTTGTCCAGTGGGTGCCGTCTGTTACGCTTACGGTCCATGTGTAAGTTTTAGAGTATTGAACTCCGCTAATGGGTATCGAGAATCTGCCGTTGTTAACGTTAATGCCAGTGCCCGAGCCAATGTCAGGAGTTGTAGTTACGGTGTAGTTCATGAGATCGTCTTGGTAGTCTGTTATGTTGAAGCTAAGCTGTGTTAGAGAGGGCGGTATGCCTGTTGCTTTATTCGGTGGCGAAGCAGAGAAAACTATTGGTGCGTCTGGAGTAGTTTCTTCGCCTGCTATTGTGTAGAATGTTGTTGGGTCTTTTTGGTTGTTGTAGCTTGTTTGAATCCAAGCGGCAGAGCGGGTAACGTTTGACATGCGGACTTCGTCTATCGTACCTTTTACCCATCTTTGGCTGATGTCGCTTATGAGAAGTGGGTTAGTTGTTGAGATAATGTTTTTTCCAGCTGCAAAGGTGCCGTTGAGCTTTTCGACACCGTCAAGATATATCTTAATCGTTTGGGCTTGGGTGTCTATGGCGGCTACTAGGTGATGCCACGTGTTCCATTTCCAGCCAATGTTGCTTCCTTCAACGGATGCTGCTGTGCCATCACTGAACCTAACGTACCAGTAAGTCCTTCCCTCCGCAGAACCCAACCGCAAATAATACTGGTTGAACGCGCCCTTGTTGACAAGATTAATGAAGTTACCAGTAGAGGACAGGTTCATCCACAACTCAATCGTAATAGCTGATGATGGATTCAAACTTGGAGAATCATTCACTCTCACATAATCGTTTATACCGTCGAAAACGTCTGCTCCGTCAATCTTTCCCGCAACACTCTTGACGATACCACCGTAGGTTATCCCGTTATTGCCATTGCTTGTTGAGTCGTATCTGGTTGTGGAACCCTCTTCGAGATGCTGCACCATTTTGAAGTTGGAGTCCCATACTGCTGAGGGGTTTTGCTGGTTTGTGGCATTGAAATTGCCATAGTACATGTAGATTTTCGTGTCTGTTGTTGACGAAATTGAGGGTATTGCTACCCAAGCGACTAGTCGGCCTGTGTTGTTATTGTAGAGTTCTATTTCGTGTGTAAGCTTATTGGAGTTGCTGTCTATGAAGACGATGTCGTCGCCGTCATTTTGTGCCTTATATGGTAGGTCAGCATCTGTGATGTCTATGAGTATTGAGAAATTGCTTTGATTAGCGAGTACCTTATTGCGGTCTATCGTTATTGGTTTGCGGTACTGCCATGTATTGTTCCACCAAAGGTAGACAGTTTGTGTTGCGAATGTGTATGTTGTGTTTGTCCAGTGCGTGCCGTCTGTTGCGGTTACGATCCATGTGTAGGTTGTGGAGTAACGTAGATTATTTATTGGCAGGATGTATCTTCCGTTTCCTCTGTTTATTTCGCTAGCGGAGCCTATGTTTGGGTTTGTTGTGACTGTGAAGTTCATTGGGTTATGTTGATAGTCTGTTAGTGTGAAGCTTAGTTCAGAAAGCGAAACCGGTATGTTGGTTGCGCCGTCTAGTGGAGATTGAGATGAAACGACTGGTGCGGGTCCGCTCTGGGGTTGCACGTATTCTGCTGCTCCACGCCTGAACTCGCTGTAGAAATGTACTTCGGTTCTTGGTCTTGGGTTTGGTCGACGGGCAGGTGTGTCAAAGGCGTATATGTCACCGCTTTGGGTTGAAACAACCAGTTCGTTGTAGCCGTCGCCGTCTATGTCCTGTACGACTGCATAGTTTAGCGTTCCACCGAGCATTGTTATGCCATCTATATTTAGGGGTTCGCCGTCTTCCGTAATGTTTCCTGAGAGGCCTACTATTCCGTCCAATACACGATATGTCTTGTCGATTACGAATATGCTTCGGTAGTTGCATGCTATGATTTCCATTATGCCGTCACCAGTTACGTCAGCAACTTGGGGTCCGTAGAAGTTCTTTCCTATGTAAATTCTTGCGTCTATTTGCCATTTTACAAGGTCCCAGACGACAAGGTCGTCTGACGTTGTATCATGTGGGTCAGCCATTAGCATTTCTAGATTTCCGTCGCCATCTATGTCGTAGACAGATGGTTGGTAGTGTGTGGGTGCTTGTTGAGGGATGCCACGGGTCATTTTTATTGTGCTTCCATCTGTTGCGTTGAGTACTGCTAGTCCGCCGTCTAGGTCGCCTATTATTATGTCTAGTATTCCGTCTTTGTTTGCGTCGGCAATCATTGGGATTTGGCTACTGCAGAAGATTTCTGGGCGGTACCACCTCAATGTTAAGTTTTTGGCCCAGAAGGATACCACTCCTTTACCATAATCGTTATCTCCGTACTCTGGATCGTTCAAATACATGTTTCTTTCTCCCATGTAAAGCTCGAATTCTCCGTCTCCATCAGTGTCAGCAATGGACAAACCGCCACTGCATGGGCGCCAAGCAAAAGCTTGATGCAATATTTTTCCATCGTAGCTTAGAGAGGTTACTCTTCCGCTACCATTTAGTCCTTTAGAGGTGTCTGTTGAGCCGACAAATATCGTTGGATACCCAGTTCCATCGACGTCGTAAACTACTGGACTTGAATATGTCTCTCCTCCGAAACCAGTAATTCTCCAGTATACACTACCATTATTTGCGTGCAGAACGAGAAGTCCAGCTGGTTTTTCGAGAGGCACTATTATCTCTAGAATGCCGTCCCTATTCAAGTCAGCCATATGATGTTTCGCACCACTGCCTACACCGCTATCAGAGACATTCCACAATATGCTTCCATCAATCCCATCTAACACCATAACTCCGCCCTTTCCAGCATGGATAACCTCGTCTACTCCATCCCCGTTAACATCAGCCGCTAATACTCCGGAGACTCCTCTATATCCAGTTTTGATCATCCATTTCTGCTGAAGTATTTTGGTGGTTGTTGTTAGACTGAATGTTTTGTTTGTCCAAGTTTCTGTCTTCTTAACACATACGCCCCAGTAGTATGTTGTGCCGAGGTTTTTCATTTGGGTTGCAATTGCAGAATACGTTCCAGATGGAACATTCTCATAAACTCCAATATCAATCCACGAGTTTGCCACTTTTTCTTTAAATGTGATGGTCATACTTGTGTTTTCTGGATCGGTTACCTTAGCAGATAATGTCGGATTAGTGTAGATATCCGTAGCTTCATTTTTCGGATTTTCAAAAATTAGAAGAGCGAGAGAGTGCGCCTCTTCGCCTGCTATTGTGTAGAATGTTGCGGGGTCTTTTTGGTTGTTGTAGCTTGTTTGAATCCAAGCGGCAGAGCGGGTAACGTTTGACATGCGGACTTCGTCTATCGTACCTTTTACCCATCTTTGGCTGATGTCGCTTATGAGAAGTGGGTTAG
>Ga0315293_10000282_pt1 | contig 45648 bp, 34 predicted proteins | sample YL17G13_20_MG_FD_203071 | JGI IMG/M metagenome (GOLD analysis project Ga0315293, IMG submission 203071) | Sediment microbial communities from Yellowstone Lake, YNP, Wyoming, USA - YL17G13_20 | ecosystem: Environmental > Aquatic > Freshwater > Lake > Sediment | place: USA: Wyoming | collected... | reverse complement strand
ATCTGACCCGAGATGGTTTGGAGATCGATGCTTTGGCCGGTCTTGGCGAGATCGGCGCGAAGGTCGAGGGGGACGCCCGTTGCGCCCGGCGAGGCCTCAAGGCCCATGAGCACGAGAGCGAGCGCCGCGTTGTTGCTTTTCGCCTTGGCTTGGCCCGCGAGCGCCACGCCGTCGGGTTTGAGCGAGCCTTGTCCGTCGAAGCCGGCTTGCAAGGATGCCGTGACCAGCTCGGCGTGTCCGGTGACGTTCGCCGCGGGCACGCCATGGGCTTTCAGCGTGAGCTTGCCCTGCTCGGCACCGGCGGCAGCAAGCCGTTCGGGTGCAAGTCCGGGAACGAGCAGGCTCAGCAGCACTTGGGGCCGGTCGCCTTCGACGGCGCCATCGATGTCGATATCCGCTTCCGCGAGCTTGGCCGGTTCGCCAATAACCTTGGCGGTCAAAGAGACATTGGCGCCTCCGGCCTTGCCCTTCAATTCGACCGAGGCCTTAGTCCTGTTGCCGTCCCCGACCGTGGTCAGGCCGACATGCATGTCGAGCGGCGCAAAGGCCGCAAGCTGCTTCGATTTGGACAGGCTTTCGGGCATGCCCAACAGCTCGCTGCCGACGCGAAGGCCGTCGGCAGTCGCCGCCTGCAAGGCGAAGTCCACCTGGCCCGACGGAGCCTCGCTAAAATGCTCGATATGGCCCTTACCGTTGAGCGCGATGGCGCCTTCGGCGGAAAAGCCGAGGCGCTCCACGTCGAGATTGTCCCTGGCGAGGGTGAATTTCGCGTCGAGCTTGCCTGGCGGAATGTTAGGCAGCAGCAGCTCGCCGACGCGCAAGGCGACATGGGCCTCGCCGTCGCGGAGCGATGCGATGAGATTCGTTTCGGGCCCGGACGCTTCGTTCCGCTTCACCGTGGAAGCCGGCAGCCATGAACGCCAGGCCACGCTGTCGCCTAACACCTCACGCAAGTCGAGGCGGTCGCTGTCGAGGTTGACATCGATCACCCGCCGATCGCCGCCTTGGTAGTGCACGGCGCCGCTGAATTTCGTCCCGCTCAGCTCGCCGCTCGCATCGTCAAGCTTGAGATCGCCGCCGCCGATGATGGCGTTGGCGGTGAGCGCGAAGGCGCCGACCGACGCCTGCCCCGACATCTCTCGGTCGCCGGCGGCCCAGCGGGTGAGCGTCCGGAGCTTGGAGCCTTCGAGTTTGATGGGACCTTCGAACACCGGGCCGCGTTCGCTCCGTGTCAGGCGCCCCGAGGCCTCGAGGCGATTCTCACCGGGAAGCTGGGCCTTGAGACGATCGATGCCGACCGCGCCATCGCGCGCCGTCAGCGCCAGGTCGATGTCGCCGATCAGGTCGCCGCCAATGCTCGCCTGTTCAAAATTTACCGAAAGGGTGCCCTCTCCGACCGATACGGCTTGGGCCAGCAGTTTCTCGGCCACGGCGTTCAGCGCGCCGGACGCGGAAAGCTCCGTCTCGCCCGCCTCGGCAAGCAGCGCGTCAACATCGACCCAGCGGGCCGAAAGCTCGCCCACGGATTTAGGATGCGCGCCGAAATCGACCGCGAGCTTGCCTTTCATCATCTGCGAGCGGCCCTTGGCGTGGATGGTGAGCTCGAAGGCCGGCAGCTCGGCGTGGTCCGGCGTGGCATTGAGCTCGCCTTTCAGCTCAACCGCCGAGAGGTGGTCCTCAAGAGTGAGAGCCTCATCACCGGACGGCTCCGCCTTTGCCTCAACATCGGCGGCTTGCTGCCCGGCAGTCTGCGGCCCGGCCTGCTCTGTCGCCTGCCCGGTGGCCTGCGGCTCGGCGGAAAGGCTTGGCGCGATTCGAGCCACGATGGCGCCGGCGTAAGCCGGCTTCTCGCGGAGGCCCGTCACGTCGCCCTCGAGCAAATAAACGGTGGTGCGGTCTGGATCGCGCAGCGCCGATTTGAGCCGGAACTTCCCGTCGGCATCGCTCGCGCTCGTGGAGAAGCGAAGCTCCTGCCGGCGGCCTTCATAGGTGTAAGCCGCGGAAACCTTGTAAGGGCCGGAGAGTGAGCCGGCGCTCGCCTCGCCCTCGACCGCGCCGATCACCAGCGCGGCCTGTCCCGGCCGGGTGACCTCGACGCGGCCGTTGGTGACGTTGACCTCATCGAGCAGGACCTCTTTCGGAACGAACGGCAGGACCTCTCCAGGCCTCCCCACATCGCTCCAATTGCCGCTGTCATCCTCGCGAAGCGCCAGGCGGAGTACGGGGTCGGAAATGGTGATCTTGCGCGCCTCGACGCCGCCGCCCAGCAAAGCGCCGATATTGAGATAGGCCTCTATGGATCGTGCCTCGAGCAAGGGCGGGTCGAAGCGGCCATCCTGGTCAGCCACCTTGACATCGTCGAAGCGGAGCTCCGGCGCGGGCAAGAGCACCAAATGCACCTTGCCGCCGACCTTCACCTCGTGGCCGAGCAGCTTGGCAGCCTGCGTCTCAAACGCCGGCCGGTAATCGTTCCAGTCGATGAACAGCGGCGCCGCGAAGAGCGCGCCGAGCACGGTGATCAGTACTACCGTCAACGTGAGCAGAAACGAGTTCACGAAGGTCTATGCCTTAGGCTCGGATGCGAGCATTCGCAGGGCATTTGGTAGAGCCAGGGGACCCTTTGGTCCTGTCCGCCCGCAAGGTTAATCATGGTAACGCAAAGATCTTACCAGGATTGAGGATATTCAACGGGTCTAGCGCCTTTTTTATGGCAACCATCACCTCAACGCCCTGCCCGTGCTCTTGGGCGAGATAGTGGATCTTGCCCTGGCCCACGCCGTGCTCACCCGAGCAGGTGCCGTCCATTGCCAAGGCCCGCTCGATCAGCCGGTCGAGGAAGCCCTGCACCGCGCGCCGCTCCTCCGCGCTTCCACTGTCGAACAGCGGCATGACATGGAAATTGCCGTCACCGACATGGCCCACGATCGGGGCGAGCAGGCCGGTCCTGTCGATGTCGGCGCGGGTCTCACCGACGCAAGCGGCAAGGGCCGAGATCGGCACGCAGACATCGGTGGTCACGACCTCGGCGCCGGGGCGCAAGCCCCGCACCGCCCAATAGGCGTCGTGACGGGCTTGCCAGAGCTTGCTCCGCTCCTCAGGCCGCTCGGCGTGCACGAGCTCCCCGCCCCCTTCACTCCGCGCAATCTCGGCAAAGGTTTCGACTTGCTCGCGCGTGGCGGCCGCGCTGCCGTGAAATTCGAGAAACAGCGTCGGCTGCTCCGCGAGGCTTAGATGCGAATAGGCGTTGCAGGCCTTGATCTGCAACTCGTCGACGAGCTCGATGCGCGCCAAGGAGAGGCCCATCTGCATGGCGGCGATGGTGGCGTTGCAGGCGCCTTCGATGGTGGCGAAGGGGCAGACCGCGGAGAGGATCGTCTCCGGAATGCCGTGAAGCTTGAGGGTGAGCTCGGTGATGATGCCAAGCGTGCCCTCCGAGCCTATGAGCAGATGGGTGAGGTCGTAGCCGCCCGCCGATTTCCGGGCGCGCTGCCCGGTCCGAAGCAGCGTGCCATCGGCCAACACCGCTTTGAGGCTCAAAACGTTGTCGCGCATGGTGCCGTAGCGCACGGCGTTGGTGCCAGAGGCGCGGGTCGCCGCCATGCCGCCGAGGCTGGCGTCGGCACCAGGGTCGATGGGGAAGAACAGCCCCAGGTCGCGTAAGTGCTCGTTCAAGGCTTTGCGGGTGACGCCGGGCTCGACCACGCAGTCGAGGTCCGCTTCGTGCACGGCGAGGATGCGGCTCATGCGCGAGAGATCGAGCGAGACGCCGCCGAAGGGGGCATTGACGTGGCCCTCGAGCGAGGTGCCGGTGCCAAACGGGATCACCGGCATGCGGGCCTCGGCGCAGAGCTTCACCGCCTCGACCACGCCTTCAGTGGTCTCGGCGAACAGCACCGCGTCAGGCGGCTCGCATCTGATCCAGGTCAAGGTGTGGGCATGCTGCTCACGCAGGGCGAGGCCCGTCGAGAAGCGATCGCCGAAACGCGCGGCGAGGCTTGCAAACAGGGTCCGCTTGGCGTCTGGGGACGCGGGCTTGGCCGCTTCTGCCGTGACCATGGTCATGGCCGCACTCTAGCACCGCTCTGATTCGCGAAAAGCTACGCCTTCGTCCGCGCTAGACGCGAGCTCATGAGCCAAGAACGTCGAGCACGGCGACATAATGCACGCTCGCGGCGGTCAGCACGAATCCGTGCCAAATGGCGTTCTGGTAGGGCAGGCGCTGCCAGAGATGGAACACGACGCCAACGGTGTAGAGCAGCCCGCCAATCATGAGCAGCAGCGCCACGCGTTCCGGCACCGCCGACACCAGCGGGTGCCAGGCCACGATCACGGCCCAGCCCTGCACGAGATAGAGCGCCGTGGAGACGCCTTCGAGATAGCGCGGGGCGAACAGCTTCATGGCGATGCCGATCGCCGCCATGGTCCACACCACGGCCAACAGGCCCAACCCCCAAGCATTGTTCATCTTGATCAAGACGAACGGCGTGTAGGTGCCGGCGATCATGAGGAAGATGGCCGCGTGGTCGAGCCGGCGAAACACCGCCTTGAGCTTGGGGCGGACGATGAGGTTATAGCCGGCGGAGCAGCTAAAAGTGGCAACGAGGGCAAGGCCGTAAATAGCGAGGCTGACGATCCAGAGCGTGGCTTGCGCCCTGACGCCGACGATCAGCAGGGCCGTGAGAGCAACGAGGCTCGCGGCAACGCTGATCACGTGAATGCAGCCATCCGCTACGCGCTCGCGCGCCGTATATTCGGGAAACACGCTACCCATACTGCTCCACTCCTTCTCCGCCTATCTAAGCAGATAGAGATTGAAGCGAAGCTTACCAAGGGTTGCGACAACGGAAAGGCGCGGGCGTTCAGCCGCACCCGACACCCATGGTCAGCACATCAGCCCGGCCGAAGGGCCGGCCCCGTTCGCGCATGATGAGCTTTTGGGTTTGGGCTAGTTGCCGCAGACCTTCGAGCCCGAGGTGCAGACATAGGGAACCACCACGCCGGTGAAGCAGGTCGTATAGGTCTTGGCCGTGGCGAAATGCCCGTAGATGACGTCCTTCGGCACCACCGGCCGCACCGACTTCCAGAACGGATCGGGCTTCACCTTGTAGGCGCTCATGCTGACCGATTTCCAGCCCTTGGAATGCTTGAGGTCGGCGGCGCTTTCCGCCGCCAGGGCCCGCGACATCGCCAAGGCGTCGGCCTGGTTATCGGCACTGTGCGTCGCCGAGATCACCTGACAGCCCGCTGTCGCAGGCTGAAACCCCCAAACCGCAAATGCAAGCGCGCCAAACGCAGTCATCGTCGCCGCTCGAAGCATGTGATCATCCCTCAAAAGTGCCAAACCCCGCGATGGCCCCTTTTGCCAGCCTGGCGGCCAAGGTGCAACCCGCCCGCCGGTCATTTCCCCGTGACGAATTGCCCATAACGGCGGGGCGATTGCCCGCGGCCCCCAAGCCGGGCTGCGCAGGGCCTCGCCCGATCAAGCTCTTGCCCTTTTCCGCTTAACCCCGATGTATAGTTTGACAGCAATGACAAAGATTCGCGCGAATGCCTTGGAGGCCGTGGACCCCTCCCCCGATCAGGAGCCTGCGCTCCCCACCTCCATGCGGGCCATGGGCCTCAGGCCAGGGCGCTATCTCGAGGCGCTGAACCCCGAGCAGCGCGAGGCGGTGGAGACGCTTGACGGGCCGTTGCTGGTGCTTGCCGGCGCCGGCACTGGTAAGACCCGCGTGCTCACCACCCGGATTGCCCATATTTTGAGCCTTGGCCGCGCGCGGCCCTCGCAGATCCTCGCCGTGACCTTCACCAACAAGGCGGCGCGCGAGATGAAGGCCAGGGTTAGCCAACTGATCGGTGGCGTGGTGGAGGGCATGCCATGGCTCGGCACCTTCCACGCCATCGGGGTCAAGATCATGCGGCGTCACGCCGAGCTGGTCGATCTCAAGCCTTCCTTCACCGTGCTCGACACCGACGACCAGATCAGGCTCCTGAAGCAGCTCCTGACGGCGGAGAACATCGACGAGAAGCGATGGCCCGCGCGGCTGCTCGCCGGTATGATCGACGGCTGGAAGAACCGGGGGCTCACGCCCAAGCGGGTGCCGGACGGCGAGAGCTTCGCCTTCGCCAATGGCAAGGCCCGCGATCTTTACGCCTTGTATCAGCGGCGGCTAAAGGAGCTCAACGCCACCGATTTCGGCGATCTCTTGCTGGAGAATCTGAGGCTGTTCCAGGAGCACCCGGACGTTCTCGCACAATACCAGCAGCGCTTCCTGTTCATGCTGGTCGACGAATATCAGGACACCAATGTCGCTCAATATTTGTGGCTCCGGCTGCTTACGCAAGGCAGCCACGATATCTGCTGCGTCGGCGACGACGACCAATCGATCTATGGCTGGCGGGGCGCCGAGGTCGACAACATCCTCCGCTTCGAGACGGACTTTCCAGGCGCCAAGATCATCAGGCTCGAACGCAACTACCGCTCCACGGCCCACATCCTCGGCGCCGCGTCGGGACTGATCGCCCACAATAAAGGGCGCCTCGGCAAGACGCTCCGCACCGATGGCAGCTTGGGTGAGAAGGTCCAGGTGCAAGGCTGCTGGGACGATGAGGAGGAAGCGAGGCTCATCGGCGAGGACATCGAGCAGCTGCAGCGGCAAGGGCAGCGCCTGAGCGAGGTCGCCATCCTGGTCAGGGCGAGCTTTCAGATGCGCGCCTTCGAGGACCGCTTCATCACGCTCGGCCTGCCCTATCGCGTGGTCGGGGGCCCGCGCTTCTATGAGCGCCAGGAGATCAGGGATGCCACGGCCTATTTCGAGGTGACGCTCAATCCCGCCAACGACCTCAAATTCGAGCGCATCATCAACACGCCGCGGCGGGGCTTGGGCGAATCGAGCCTGAAATCGCTGCATCAGCTGGCGCGGGCGAGAGGCGTGCCGCTGATGCAGGCGGCGCGGCTGATCGTCGAGACCGAGGAGCTGAAGCCAAGGTCGCGCAAGGCTCTGGCGGATCTCATCGCCGCCTTCGACCGCTGGCGCTCGCTGATCGACACCACGCGCCATACCGACCTTGCCGAGCTGATCCTCGATGAGTCGGGCTACACCGCCATGTGGCAGGCGGAGAAATCACCGCAAGCCCAGTCGAAGCTCGAAAACTTAAAAGAGCTGATCCGCTTCATGGAGGAGTTCGACACGCTTCAGGGCTTCATGGAGCATGTCAGCCTGGTGATGGATGCCGAAAGCGAAGAGGGCAACGAGCGGGTGAACCTGATGACGCTGCACAGCGCCAAGGGGCTGGAGTTCGACAGCGTGTTCCTGCCCGGCTGGGACGAAGGGCTGTTGCCGCATCAGCGGAGCCTCGACGAGAGCGGCCGCTCGGGGCTTGAGGAGGAGCGCCGGCTCGCTCACGTGGGGCTGACCCGGGCAAGGCTCCGCGCCAAGATCAGCTTCGCCCAGAACCGCCGCACGCATGGCATGTGGCAGCAGGCGGTCCCCTCGCGCTTCATCGACGAGCTCCCCGTGGGCCATGTCGAGGTGGCCGAGGATCGCGGCTTTCACGGCAGCTATGGCGCGAGCCGCTTCGATACGGCGGAAAATTTGTTCGCGAGCGGCTTCTACGAGACGCCGGGATGGCAGCGCGCGAAAGCGAACCGCCCGCGCGGGGCTACGCCCTCGGCCCCACGGGCGCGGGAGCCCATCACCATCGACGGCACGCTGGTGGCGGCAAGCACCGTCGCGGGCGCGGGGCTTAGCGTGGGCATGCGCGTGTTCCACCAGAAATTCGGCTATGGCCGCGTCGCTCAGGTCGACGGCAACAAGCTCACCGTCGATTTCGACAAGGCCGGGCGCAAGAAGGTGGTGGATAGCTTCGTCGAGCGGACTTGACGTGATCGCCGATGCCGCAAGCCGAGCCGTGCAAGCCAAAACTGTGGATGACGAAGTTTGTTGCCGCTCTTCTCCTGCTCGTGTTCGTCACCAGTGACGCGCTGGCGATCTCCGGGGCGACGCCGGACCGTGACGACCGCTTTCCTTACGTCGTCGGCATCAAATACAAGAAGCGCCTCACTTGCTCCGGCACGGTTTTGTTCCCCCGCATCGTGATCACCGCCGCCCATTGCGTCCAGAAGGAGCTCGACCGGCGCAAGAATCTCTTCGCCGACCAATATCTGCCCATCTCGCAATTGACCGTCGCCGCGGTGCGCAACGGCAAGCCGGAGACCTATGCCGTTGCCGACGTGGTTGCCTCGCCGGTGTGGCGGAACTTCGTGGCGAAGCCAGACGCGGGCCAGCGCTATGCCTTCGACCTCGCGCTGATCATCACCAAAAAGCCGATCGACGTTCCGAGCCCGCCAAGCATGCTCAGTCTCGCCGCCGATTGGCCGGTGCAAACCCAGGATGTGCCGGACGCCGCGAGGGCGGATGTGAGGGATGATGGAACCGAGGCCTGGCGGGAAATTCTGGAGGAAGCTCTCACCCATAATGGGATCCTGGTGGGCTTTGGGGCGACCGATTGCGTCGCCTTCACCCGCTGCGGCGGCATCGGCGTCCGCCGCTATCGCCCGGTCAAGATCAGGGACACCGTCGACTGCTTCAACGCGGCCGCCGAATTTCACGGCAAAGGGCCACGCCCGAAAATCGAGGCGAGCGTCGCCGCGGTGCTGCCGCTCGCCGTGTGGTGCACCGATTTCGGCGTTATGCCGGGCGACAGCGGGGGCGCCCTGCTCATCGAAGGGCCGGCCGGCAAGCTCTATTATCTCGGCGTGATCTCGTCCCACTGGGGCAGCTATGCCGAGAAGGCGACCAAACGCGAGGTCGACAAGCGGAGCTTCGCCACCGCGCTCTACCCAAGTCTGGACCTCATCACCGGGCAGGCGCGTAAGCTCGGCTATTTGCCTTAGCCTTTGTTATTCTCTGTTAGGTCTCTGCCCATGACCAGCGTGCCGGAGACCGCCTCGCCCCAGGCCGACAGCGTCCTTTATCTTGCGAGCATCGAGGTTCCGGCCAAGTCGGCGGACCGCATCGGGGTTGCGCTCGAAGCGGCGGAGGCTCCCGCCGCTGTCGCCGTGGCGCTATTCGACCGCGGCCGCGGCCGGGTCGAGGTCTCGGCACATTACGCTGAAGAGCCTGCCCGCGATTGGTTGACCAGGCTGATCCAGTCGGCATCCGATTCGCAAGATCTTGGGGTTTTGCGCATCGAGCGGCTTGCCGATCGGGACTGGGTGGCGCTCGCGGAGGGCATGCGCGACCCGGTTCGCGCCGGCCGCTTTCTCCTGCATGGCGCCCATGACCGCGGCAAAGTCCCGCGCAGGCGTTGCACAATTGAGATCGACGCAGGACTTGCCTTCGGCACGGCGCATCATGCGAGCACGCGAGGCTGCCTGCTCGCGCTCGATGCGCTGTTCAAGCACCGCCGCCCCCGTTGCGTCCTCGACATCGGCACCGGCACCGGCATCCTCGCCATCGCCGTTGCCAAGGTGCTGGCATCGCACGTGGTCGCGTCGGATACGGATGCCAAGGCCGTCGCCGTCGCCGTTGCAAATGCCAGGAAGAACGGCGTGGCGAGTTTCGTCTGCGTGGTGCAGACGGCGGGGCTGGCCCATCCGCGCTTGAGACAATTCCATGCCGACCTGCTGTTGGCCAATCTCACGCCGCCCGCACTTCTCGCAATTGCGGCAAGTTTTGCCCGCCATGTCGTCCCGGGAGGGATCGCCGTGCTGTCGGGGATCGAGCAGGAGCAAGCCGGAAAGGTCGAGGCCCGCTACCGGGCGGCAGGCTTCATCCTGAAAAGCCGAATCCTTCTCGATGGATGGACGACGCTGATGCTAGTCCGTCGCAACATGACGGCGGCCCGCGATTGATCGCTCGTGATCACTCGCGATTGATCGGGAACGACCCCCGGCCTACAAGGCTGAACTATGTTCCAAAGCTTCGATGAGGTTACTTCGCCGGGGGCGGCGCCGGAACGCGTCCAGGCGTTGCGGCGAGAGCTCAAATCTCGCGAGCTCGAGGGCTTTCTCGTGCCCCATAGCGACGAGCATCAGGACGAGTTCCTGCCTCCTGCCGCGGAGCGCCTGCGCTGGCTCACCGGCTTCGCCGGGTCGGCGGGAACGGCGATCGTCTTGGCGGACACGGCGGCGCTGTTCGTCGACGGCCGCTACAGCCTGCAGGCCCGTGCGCAGGCCGACACTTCCCTGTTCGAAGTGCTCCAGGTCCCCGAGGCCAAGGCCTCCAAATGGCTCGTCAGCAAGCTCGCCAAGGGCGCCGCCGTCGGCTACGACCCGCGCCTGCACACGATCAAGGAGATCGAGCGCCTCACCGCGAGTTTGAGCAAGTCGGGCATCCGCCTCGAGCCGCAGGCGGCCAACCCGATCGATGTGCTATGGCAGGACCGGCCGGCGCCCCCTTCCGCCCCATTGGTGCCGCATGGGCTCGAATTCGCCGGGCGGAGCGCGAAGGACAAGATTGCCGAGGTCCAGGAGGTACTAAAGCGGGACAAGGCCGATGCAGTCCTGCTGACCCTACTCGATTCCATCGCTTGGCTGTTCAACATCCGCGGCGGCGACATCAGCCACACCCCCTTGGCGCTCGCGTTTGCCATCGTGCCCGCGCGCGGCAAAGCCTCGCTCTTCATCGATCCCACCAAAGTCGACGACAATGTGCGCGGCCATCTTGAGGCGGCCGTCGAGATGCTTCCTCCCGACGCGCTGGAGGGAACACTCAAGACGCTTGGGACGACAGGCGCCCGTATGCGCATCGACCCTGAGACGGCGCCGGTTCGCTTTGCGCAGATCCTCGAGGCGGAAGGGGCGAAACTCGTTCCCGGCGAGGACCCCTGTATCCTGCCCAAGGCGATCAAGAACGAGACCGAGATCGAAGGCGCGCGGGCCGCGCATCTCCGCGACGGTGCCGCACTCGCCCGGTTCCTCGCCTGGCTCGACGACGATGCCGCCTCGGGAGGCATCAATGAGGTCGGGGCGGCGGTGAAGCTCGAGGAGTTCCGGCGCGAGACCGGGCAGCTCAAGGATCTCAGCTTCGACAGCATCTCGGCGGCGGGGTCGCATGGGGCGGTCGTCCATTACCGGCCGACGTTGGCGAGCAACCGGACGCTTGAACCGGGCTCGCTCTATCTAATCGATTCCGGCGCGCAATATGCCGACGGAACCACCGACGTCACCCGCACCATCTCCATCGGCACGCCCAGCGCCGACATGCGGCGGCACTATACCTTGGTGCTGAAAGCCCATATCGGCATCGCCTCGGCGCGGTTCCCGAAGGGCACGCGCGGCCAGGACCTCGACCCCTTTGCCCGAAGGCCGCTCTGGGACGCAGGCCTCGACTTCGACCATGGCACTGGGCACGGCGTCGGCAGCTATCTCTCGGTGCATGAACCGCCGCAGCGCCTCTCCCGGCATGGCACGGTCGAGCTGCGGGGAGGCATGATCCTGTCCAATGAGCCGGGCTATTACCGCGAGGGCGAATACGGCATCAGGCTCGAAAATCTCGTGCTGGTGACGCCGCCAGAGCCAATCGAGGGCGGCACGCGCGCGATGATGGGCTTTGAGACGCTGACGCTCGTCCCCTTCGACGGTCGGCTCATCGACCCCAAATTGCTGACCCGGGAGGAACTCGCCTGGCTCAACGCCTATCACGCCGAGGTGCGGGTAAAGATCGAGCCGCTCCTCAAAAATGGCGACCGGACATGGCTCGGCCACGCCACGGCGCCCATCCGCTAGGGCCAGGAGCAGCTATGGAATTCTGGGTCTCTGCCATCGCCGCGACACTGACCACGGCAGCCTTCGTGCCGCAGGCGGTGCACATCATCCGCTACAAGGAGACCAAGGCCATCTCGCTCGTGATGTATGTCGCGTTTGCGAGCGGCGTGGCGCTCTGGCTGCTGTTCGGCGCGCTGATCGGCAATTGGCCGATCGTGGTCTCCAACGCCATCACGCTCATGCTCACGCTCGCCATCGTAGGGATGAAGCTGCGCTACGGGTAGGGTTCAAAGGGCCAGCCGAATCAGTCTATGGTGGGTCATGGCTAGGACTTTGGCTCAGGCCCTCAACCAACTGGCGACGCTCTCGCGCTGCCCTGCTTGCGGGTACGCCGTTCATTCCACCATCGGGCAGCTCAAGCGGAAGTCAAAATTTGCCTGTCCGTCCTGCGGCGGCGATTGCGACGTGCGCGAGGCCGTCATTTGGGCCGAGGCCCATGCGCGGCGCGGCTGGCTGAAGCGCGTTGCGTAACGGCTGACGGGAAGGCACGCGCACAAGCGCCTCGCCTCACCGGCCAACCAGCGCCAGCCACTCCTCCTCGGTGAGCACCTTCAGCCCCAAGCGCTCCGCGTCTTTCAGCTTTGAGCCGGCGCCCGGCCCCGCCACCACATAATCGGTATTCTTGGAGACCGAACCCGCCACCTTGGCGCCGAGGCGCTCCGCCCGCGCCTTCGCCTCGGGACGCGTCATGCGCTCAAGCGTGCCGGTGAACACCACCGTCTTGCCGGAGATCGGCGAGGCATGGTCGATGACCTCCAGCGGCTCCGGACGCACCTCGCCCAACAGCTCGTCGACCACCGCGACATTGTGCGGCTCGGCAAAGAAATCGGCGATGGCCTCGGCCACGGCCGGGCCGACGCCCTCGATATTGTCGAGCTCGGCATAGGCCTCGCTTTGCCGGTCGGCTGCCGCCGCAACCATCGCCTCGCGAAACTTTTCGATGCCGCCATAGCTCCGCGCGAGCAGCCTGGCGGTGATCTCACCCACATGGCGGATGCCGAGCGCATAGATGAAGTGGTCGAGCCGCACGGCACGCCGCGCCTCGATGGCCCCGAACAGCTTTTCGGCGGAGGTCTTGCCCCACCCTTCCCGCGCCTCGAGCTTCGTGGTCGAGCGCCGGTCGCGCGCGGCTAAGGTGAAGATGTCCGGCGGCGACTGGATCAGGCCGTCGCCGTAGAAGGCCTGGATGTGCTTCTCGCCCAAGCCTTCGATATCGAAGGCGTTGCGCGACACGAAATGCTTGAGACGCTCGACGCGCTGCGCCGGGCAGATTAAGCCGCCGGTGCAGCGTCTGACCGCATCCTGTTTGCCCGTGACCGGATTGACCTCGCGCACCGCATGGCTGCCGCAGGCGGGGCAGATGTCCGGAAAGGCGAATCGTTTCGCTGATTTTGGCCGCTTGGCTTCAACCACCCGGAGAATCTGCGGGATCACGTCGCCGGCCCGCTGGATGATGACGGCGTCGCCGATACGGATGTCTTTCCGCGCGATCTCGTCCTCATTGTGCAGCGTGGCGTTCTGCACCACGACGCCACCCACGGTCACCGGCTCGAGCTTGGCCACGGGCGTGAGCGCACCGGTCCGGCCGACCTGGATCTCGATGTCATTCAGGATCGTGGTCGCCTTCTCGGCCGGGAATTTGTGGGCGATGGCGAAGCGGGGCGAGCGCGAGACGAAGCCCAAGCGCTGCTGCAAATCGAGCCGGTCGAGCTTATAGACGACGCCGTCGATGTCGTAGTCGAGGCCGGCGCGCCCGCTCTCGATCTCCCGATAAGTTTCGAGCATCTCCGCGACGGAGTTGGTTAGCTTCGCCAGCGGATTGAGCGGGAAGCCCCAGCCTTGCATCGCCCAATACACGCCCCATTGGGTGTCGGCCGGAAGGCTCGGGGTCTCGCCCCAGCCATAGGCGAAGAATCGCAAGGGTCTCGACGCCGTGATGGCGGGATCGAGCTGGCGCAGCGACCCCGCCGCGGCGTTGCGGGGATTGGCGAAGGTGCGCTCGCCCTTGGCTGACTGCTCGGCATTGAGACGCTGGAAGGCGGCGCGGCCCATATAGATCTCGCCGCGCACCTCGAATAGGTTGGGAAAGCCCCTGGCCCTGATCGTTTGCGGAATGTCGGCGATGGTGCGGACATTGGCGGTGACGTTCTCGCCCTGATAGCCGTCGCCGCGGGTGGCGCCTTGAACCAGCCGGCCCAGCTCATAGCGTAGCGTGATGGAGAGACCGTCGATTTTGGGCTCCGCCGTGAAGGCGAGGCCCTCGATGGTGTCGAGCCCGAGAAAACGCCGGATGCGCTCCAGGAAGTCGGGCACGCCCTCGTCGTCGAACACGTTCCCGAGAGACAGCATGGGCACGCGGTGCACGACCTTGCCGAAGGCCTCGACCGGCGCGGCCCCTACTCGCAAGGACGGGCTGTCGTCGCGGATGAGTTGCGGGAAAGCCGCCTCGATCGCCGCATTGCGCTCCCGCAGCGAATCATAGTCGGCGTCGCTAATCTCGGGCGCCGCGTCGCGATAATAGAGGTCGTCGTGATGGGCGATCTCGCGGGCGAGACGCTCCAGCTCGTCGGCCACCTCGGTCTCATCGAGATCGGCGACGGGCTTCGGCTCAACCTTGGCGTCCGCCGCCTGCCTGCCTTTGGCCTTGCTCATGCCGATCTGCTCATCAGCCGCTCGGCCGCGGCGCGGGCCTCATCGGTGATGGTCTGGCCGGCGAGCATGCGGGCGATCTCCTCCCGCCGGCGGTCCCCATCGAGCACCAGCACCCGGGTCGCCATGGTCTCGCCCTCGGGCCCGTGCACGACCTCCTTCGCGATCAGCATATGCTCCGTGGCGACCGCCGCCACCTGCGGGGCGTGGGTCACGGCCAGAACCTGCACGCGTGCCCCAAGCCTCGCTAGCCGCTCGCCGACCGCGGCGGCGGTGGCGCCGCCCACGCCGGCATCGGCCTCGTCGAAGACGAGCGTCGGCGCCGAGCCGCGGGCCGCGAGCACTACTTTGAGAGCGAGGATCACGCGCGCGAGTTCCCCGCCGGAGGCGACCTTCATCAAAGGTCCAGGCTCTGTGCCGGGATTAGTGCGCACGAAAAAGGACACGCGGTCGATGCCGTAAGGGCCGCCTTCGTCGATGCTCACGGTCTCCACCTTGGTTAAGAGCGCCGCCTTGTCGAGCTTGAGGGGGCCAAGCTCGGCGCCCACTTCGGCATCTAGCCGGGAGGCTGCCTCGTTCCGGGCTTCGCTTAAATGCAAGGCAGCGGCCTGATAGGCGTCCCGCGCGGCGGTCGCGGCTGCGCCGAGCTGCTCAAGCCGCGTCTCGCCTTGATCCAACGCGGCTAGCTCGGCTTCGAGGCGGACGACCAGGGCCGGCAGGTCGTCGACCGCTACCTTGTGCTTGCGGGCGAGCGAGCGGAGCGCGAACAGGCGTTCCTCGGCGCGCTCGAGCTCGCTTGGCTCGAAGGCGATCGCCGCGACCGCCTCGTCGATCTTGGCGCGGGCGGCGTTGGTCTCGGCGAGCACGCGTTCGAGCGCCTCGGCCACAGGTGCGAGCAGCTTCTGACCAAGTCCCATCTGGCGCTCGAGACGCCGGAGTGCCGCAGCGAGGCGGGCACCGCCGGTTCCCTCACCCTGAAGGGCATCCAACGCCTCGTTGAGCTCGGCCGCGATCTTCTCGGCATGCATCATCAACTGCCGGCGGGAGGCCAGGGCCTCCTCCTCTCCCGCTCGCGGATCGAGGCTCACCAGCTCATCGAGCGCGTGGCTGACATAATCCGCATTGGCGCGAATGGCCGCGATCTCGCCGGCATGGCGGGCCCGTTCGCCTTCCGCGCCTTGCCATGCCTCCCAAGCCCTCGCCACCGCCACGGCCGCACCGTTCAGCCCGGCGTAGGCATCGACCAGATCGCGGTGGCCGCTTGGATCGAGCAGCGCGCGGTCGTCGTGCTGACCGTGGATCTCGACCAGCGCTCGGCCCACCTCCCGCAAGAGCTGCACGCTGACCGCGACGTCGTTGATGAAGGCGCGGGTACGGCCATCCACGGATTGGAGGCGCCGCAGAATAAGCGTGGCTTCCGCCTCCAAGCCATTGCCGGCAAGGAGCCGCAGGACCGGGTGATCGGGGGCAGGCTCGAAGGTGGCAGTCACCTGGCCTTGGCTCGCGCCGCGGCGCACCAGCGAGGCGTCACCGCGGGCGCCGAGGGCGAGCGCCAATGCGTCGAGCAAGATCGATTTTCCGGCGCCGGTCTCGCCGGTGAGCGCGCACAGTCCTTGACCGAATTCGAGATCGAGCCTGTCGATCAGAACAATGTCGTGGATCGACAGGGCGACTAGCATGGCGCGCGCGTCAGGCGGGCTTGCCGTCGCCCTTCCAGGTTTTCGTGATCCACGATCCCTCGTGCGTCTGCGGCTTGATGCCTTGCTTTTGCAGAAGCGTGTAAGAGTGCTGGTACCACTTACTTTCCGGGAAGTTGTAACCGAGGACGGCGGCAGCCGTTTGCGCCTCGGGGATGATACCTAACGCCATATAGGCCTCGGTCAGGCGACTCAAGGCCTCTTCGATCTGGGCGGTGGTCTGGTAGTCGCTGACCACCACGCGGAAGCGGTTGATCGCCGCAAGATAGTTGTTGTGCCGCAAATAGAAGCGCCCGACCTGCATCTCGCTCGCCGCCAGCAGGTCGCGCAGGATGCGCGCGCGGTTTTGCGCGTCTCCGGCATAGCGCGAATCGGGGTAGCGCTGGAGTAAGGTCAAATAGGCTTGCAGGGCCTTGCGGGCATTGGTCTGGTCCCGCTTCGGATCGAGCACCTGATCATAGTAGGACATGCCGATAACGTTCTGCGCGAGATCGGATTCCGGTGTGCCGGGGTGGAGCGTGAGATAGCGGTCGGCGGCAGAGACCGCGTCGTCGTATTTTCCAGCTTTGTAATAGGCGTAAGACGCCATCACGATCGCCCGCCGCGCCTCCTGCGAATAGGGGTGATTGATGTCGACCTCTTCATACTCCTTGGCTGCTTCCGCGTAGCTCTGCCGGTTGAGAAGCGTATCGGCCTTGCCGTAGAGCACGTCCGGTGGGGAGGTGTCCTCGACCTCCTTGTTCTTGCCGAAGAGCGAGCCGCAGCCCACAATGAGGCTCGCGGCAAGGAGCAAGACCCCCAAGGTCACGGGCAGCCGCAACAGGCGATGGCCTGGCGCAGGCGCAACCAAGCTTGATGTGGTGACCCTCAAGGAACCGTCCCCGATGCTTCATCGCGCGACGCTCTAGGAAGTGCCCGATCCCCCCTATCAGCCGCCGCTTCTAGGCTAGAGCGGTTTCCCCTGCAGGGGAAACCGAAACCCGCTCGCTACCCGTTAGTTTTGCCCGACTTTTCAAGGAAAACTCGGACAAGCTCACGCCTCCTACCCACGCTAGCGCCGACGGCTAGCAGCCAACCCCCCGATTATGGTGTTTTTTTGCTCATGGGACGCGGCAAAGACCGAGGTCCCTCCCCGGCATACGAGCCGTCGAAGAGAGTGCGCTAGCGCTTAGCTCCGCTCAGCCGCGAAATTCACCGCCGCAAGGCGATGACTGAACTCGGCGTGGCGAACCTCGCGGGCCGGCCGCGGAGCTTCGACCAGGGTCCAAGCCTCGGCATCGGCGAACATGGCCTTAAGCACGAGGCTGTTCAGGCGGTGGCCGCCACGGCGGGACCGGAAGGCCCCAAGGATCGGCGCACCGGCCAGCGCCAAGTCGCCAACGGCGTCGAGCGCCTTGTGGCGCACGAACTCGTCGCTATAGCGGAGGCCTTCACGGTTGATAATACGGTCGTCGCCGATGGCGACGGTATTCTCGAGCGAGGCGCCGAGCGCCAAACCCGTAGCCCAGAGCCGCTCCACGTCCTTCATGAAGCCGAAGGTACGGGCCCGGGACAGCTCCCGGCGGAAGGAGCCGGGATTGATGTCGATCTCGATCCGTTGATGCCCGATGAGGGCGGAGTCGAACTCGATCTCGACATCGAGACGGAAGCCATTATGGGGACAAAGCTCACCATAGGCGCCGCCGTCCTCCACACATACGCGCTTCAGAACTTTCAGGTAGCGGCGGGGAGCGTCGAGTTCGACCAGCCCTACCTCGTCGATGGCTTCGACGAAGCGGGCGGCGCTGCCATCCATGATCGGAACCTCGGGGCTGTCGATCTCGATGAGGACGTTATCGACGCCAAGGCCGCGGAGAGCCGCAAGAAGGTGCTCCACCGTCGCCACGGACGCGCCATTGCCATCACCGAGGATGGTACACAGCGTGACACCCATCACACACCGCTGGTCGGCGGTGATCTCGGTGCCCTCGGCGTCGCCGTTGGAGAGAAGAAAGCGTAGACCCGTATCGCCATCAGCCGGATAAAGGACGATAGAGACTGGCGCTCCGCTGTGAACCCCCGTGCCCGTTAGCGAGATTTCGCTGGCAAGCGTAGTTTGCCGTGCCCCAATAAATCCCTTCATGGCCCCCAAGCCGTTCTTTGAGTTCCCTCTGGCTCGAGGTTAACGACCCCGAGCCCCCCTCGATCCCCCGCACCCGTAGCACTTCGTGCCTTTCTGGGTCCCGGAGGATCAATCTATGCAAACCTTAATCCTCGGGTGTTGGTGCGACAAATAACGGTTTGTTTCAATGTGTTACTGTACCCGCCGCACTTTAACCTACTGAAAAATATATGCTTTTTCCCCTCACGCTTAGCTTCTCGCCTCTCGTCGCTAATGCCCAGAAGGTCCCTTAAGTGGCCCGCCTGCGCAGGAACGCCGGAATCTCGAGGTCATCCTCCGCCGGTGATTCGTTCTCGACCTCGCGGGTCTCAATGGCGACGATCCGCGGCTGCGAATCGATCCGTTTTGGTGCAGCAGTAACCGCGCCGTCGGCGTGGGGCCGCTCGATATGGAGGCCCTTGGGCGCCATGCCCACCGGCTTCGGCATTGCTTGCACCGGCCTCGGCTGACCGAATTCGGGCTCACGCTTGGCTGGCATGGGATCATCCTCATCTTTGCGGCCCCGGGAGACGCCGGTCAGGCGCTCGAGGAACCCGACCTTCTTCTTTTGCGCGGCAAGCCCAAGCATCGCGGCCTCGCCCGAGCGGGCCCTGAACTCGTTCTGAACGGGAATCGGAAATTCCTCAACATTGGGCATGCGCCGCACCACACGGGGCGCGGTTGAGGGCGGCGCCGGCACGAAGCTCCTTGCAGGCTGCACCGGCTTTTGCGGCTGGATGCCTTGCGGCATGGCGGACGCCGCCAATTGCGGCTGGCGCCGCTCGATCGTCACATTGCCCGGGGCACGCCACACCGGAGCCTCGTTCACCTCATCAGCCGAGGCGCGAGCAACTCTCACCACTTCGGGCTCGGGTGCAGGCATCGGCATGGGGGAGAGGCCCGCAAGCCGCTCGCTCAAGGTCACCGCGTCCTTGGCAACGGGTTTGACGTGATCGCGCGAGAGCAGACCAAGCCCGGTCGCCACCACCGACACGCGGATCGAACCGTCGAGTTCGTCGTCGAAGGTCGCGCCCACGATGATGTTGGCGTCGGGGTCGGCTTCCTCGCGGATGCGGCTCGCGGCCTCGTCGACCTCGTAAAGGGTGAGATCGTTGCCACCGGTGATCGAGACAAGCAGGCCGCTCGCGCCCTTCATCGACACATCGTCGAGCAGGGGATTGGAGATCGCTGCCTCCGCCGCCTCGATGGCGCGGCGGTCGCCACTCGATTCGCCGGTGCCCATCATCGCCTTGCCCATGCCGGCCATGATGGTGCGGACGTCGGCGAAGTCGAGATTGATGAGGCCCTCCTTCACCATGAGGTCGGTGATGCAGGAGACGCCGGCCCGCAACACGTCGTCGGCCATGGCGAAGGCATCGGCGAAGGTAGTCTTCTCATTGGCGACGCGAAACAGGTTCTGGTTCGGAATGATGAGCAGCGTGTCGACATATTTCTGCAGCTCGATGATGCCGCCTTCGGCGGCGCGCATGCGCCGCTGGCCCTCGAACTGGAATGGCTTGGTCACGACGCCGACGGTGAGGATTCCTTCCTCGCGGGAGGCGCGGGCGATCACGGGCGCCGCACCCGTTCCGGTGCCGCCTCCCATGCCCGCGGTGATGAACGCCATGTGGACGCCGACGAGATGCGCCTTGATGTCGGCCATGGCCTCCTCGGCCGCCGCGGCGCCGATATCGGGCCTGGAGCCCGCGCCCAAGCCTTCGGTGACATGGGCGCCCATCTGAATGCGGCGCTCGGCGCTTGAGCTCAACAGAGCTTGCGCGTCGGTGTTGGCGACAACGAATTCGATGCCGCGCAAGCCGGAGGCAATCATGTTGTTCACGGCGTTACCACCCGCCCCGCCGACACCGAACACGGTGATCCGCGGCTTGAGCTCGGTGAGATCTGGAACCTTGAGATTGATCGTCATGGCGGCCTTCCGTTTCTCGATTCTTCCGTTTGTTCTGTTCAGCTTTGCTAAAAATTATCCCGTATCCACTCACTGACCATCGCCAAATAGCCGGTGCCCGTACCGAGGAAGCGCTGCTCGGCGCGGCCCGAAAGCCTGTCCTCGCCGCGGGCCCATTGCAGCAAGAGGCCGATGGCGCCGGCGAAATCGGGGCTGGCTGCGCCTTCCGGCAAGCCGTTAAGGTCGCGTGGGCGTCCGAGACGCACCGGACGCCCGAACATATTGGCGGCAAGCTCGGTGAGCCCGGTGAGCTGGCTTCCGCCGCCGGTCAGCACCACGGACTGCGCGGCCTCTGAGGCATGAGCACATCCCGCGAGCCGCCTCCGCATCAGGTCGAGAATCTCCTGGACGCGCGGGCCGATGATGACCGCGAGCTGGGCCTTGTTGATCTGGTTCATGCTGCCCCGCTCCCGCTCGCCGACGGTCGGGAAGGTGATGATCTGCCGCTCGTCGGACGAGGTGGCGAAGGCGCCGCCATGCAGCGACTTGAGGCGCTCGGCGTGATCGAGCGGCGCAGCAAGCGCGCGCGAAATGTCGGTGGTGATGGTGTTGCCGCCGAGGGCGATGGCGTCGGTATGGATGAAATGGCCGTCGGCGAACACCGAGAGCGTGGTGGTGCCGGCGCCGAAATCGATGCACGCCACGCCGAGCTTGGCCTCGTCCGGGGTGATCACCGCAAGCGCGCTCGCGTAAGGCGCGGCGACGAGGCCGGTAACCTCCAAATGGCAGCGCTCCACGCAGAGCATCAGGTTGCGCATCGCCACCTCGTCGGCGGTGACGGTATGGATATCGATGCCGAGCCGGTCGCCGCACATGCCCAGCGGATCGCGGATGCCGGCATTGTCGTCGAGCCGATACCCCGTGGGCAAAGCGTGCAGCACGGTACGCTTGTCGCGTCCGGCGTATTGGCGGCCGCCGGCGAGAACGCGCAAGATATCGTCCTCCCGCACCGCGCCCGTGGGCAGCGCCACGCTCGCCGAAAAGCTGTCGCTTTTCAGCCTGCCGCAGGTGACGGCGACGTGGGTGCTCTCGACGATGACGCCCGCCATGCGCTCGGCCGCGTCGACGGCGGAGCGGATGCAATGCTCGGCGCGATCGAGATGGGTGACCATGCCGCCTTTGAGGCCTTCGGCGCGGTGATGGCCGAAGCCAAGCACCTCGAACTGGACCTGCTCGCCGGCGATCTCGAGCCAGTCCGGAGCGGCCGAGGTCTTGGCGATCAGGCAGCAGATCTTGCTCGTGCCGACGTCGAGCGCGGTCACGATGCGCTGGCGCTTGCTACGATTGAGACCTGTCCCCCGCATCCCCCTCACCCCCTCAGATATTGCCTTTGGTGCTCGCCGTGGGCACCTCCGCAGCGCCCGGTCCACCCGGTGGCGACGCCACCGGACCGCCATCGCGTAAGCGCACGCTCACGCGGTCGGCGAGACGCAGATCGACGGCGGCGATATTCCGGCCGAGCAGGCCGCGATCGCGGTCAAGCCCGATCAGGGTCTTGAGCGCGCCAGGCACGCCGTCGTCCGGAAGCATGATGTCCACGCCAGAAGCAAGCTTCAGGGTCCAGCGCCGGTCGCCCACCCGCACGGCGGCGGTGAGCTGCTGGGTCAAGGCGTCGAATGGCTCTAGCGTCTCGAGCAGGCCGGCGGCGTTCTTGCCGGCGCCGTCGCCCACGACCAAAGGAAGGCCGACATAGGCCTCGCGCACGGCCGGTGCGATCACCGCGCCCTCGGCGTCGACCACATAGGTCTGCCCGAGAGACTGCCACACGGCAAAGGGGACGCGCTCCTCGATGACCACCTGCAGCGTCGAAGGCAGGAGCCGCATCACTTGGGCGCGCTTGACCCAGGACACCTGCTCAAGCCGCGCCTTGGCGGCATCGGTGTCAAAACCGAGCATCATGGTGCCAGGACCCGCGGCAAGCGCCGTGGCAAGCTCGGCGTCGGTGATATGCTGCTGACCTTCCACGGTGATCTGCTTCACGCCGAAGCCCGCAACGACGGCAAGCCGCTCGACGGCCCCCTTGGCCTCGCCATAGAGCAGCTCGCTCTTGCCGCTCACCCAGAGGCCGTAGCCTGCGGCGCTTGCTATGGAGACAAGGACGATGAGCCGCCAGGCGCCGCTGCCGCGGTCGAGCGCCGCCCCGCCAGGCAGCCGCTTGGGACCAGAGCGCGCTCGGCCAAGCCTCGGCAGCGTCATGCCACCGAACGAACGGGTTGGCGCGGCAATACCGCGCGCGAGCAACACGCTGCTCGATCCCCTTGCCTTACCTCGCCCTTTGGTCGGGCCTAGCGATTGCACGACGCATCCTCCACAATCCAGCGCACCAGCTCGCCGAACGAGCGGCCGCTATAGGCCGCAAGCTCGGGCACGAGCGACGTTGACGTCATTCCGGGTTGGGTATTGACCTCAAGACAGATCATCTCCCCCGTACCGTTCGGCCGGTCGTCGAATCGGAAATCGGCGCGACTGACCCCACGGCAGCCCAGTGCCCTATGAGCCGCTAAGGACAGCTTCTGTACCAATTGGTAAACATTTGGTAAAAGCGGCGCAGGCAGGACGTGGATCGAGCCTCCGGGGGCGTATTTCGACGTGTAATCATAGAAGCTAAGTCCCTCGGCCGGGCGGATCTCGATCACGCCCAGCGCCCCCTCCCCCATGACGGCGCAAGTGAGTTCGCGGCCGGGGATATAGCGCTCCACCATGACCTCCTCGCCGAGCGTCCAATCGGCGGCATGGAGCTCTTGCGGGGGATGGCGCTGGTCCTCGCGCACGATGAAAACCCCGACGCTCGACCCTTCGGCGACCGGCTTGATCACGTAAGGCGGCTTCATGGCGTGCGCGCGCGCCGCCTCTTCCCGCGAGAGCACCAGGCTTTCAGCCACGGGCACGCCCGCTTCGCGCAAGGTCGCCTTGGCCCGTTCCTTATGCATGGCGAGCGCCGAAGCGAGCACGCCGGAATGGGTATAGGGAATGCCCAACGTCTCGAGCACACCTTGGATGCAGCCATCCTCGCCGAAGCGGCCATGCAGCGCGTTGAAGCAGATGTCGGGACGGAGCTCGGTGAGCTTGGTCGCCACGTCGCGGCCCACATCGAGGCGGGTGGCGCGATAGCCTTGGGACTCGAGCGCAGTGGCGCAGGCCTCGCCAGAGCGCAGCGACACTTCCCGTTCCGACGACCAGCCGCCCATTAGCACGGCGACATGGGTTGGTTTTTGATTCATGCGACGCCCCTTAAGTGGAAGGATTCAGGCCAAGCCATTGTCATCGCCGGGCTTGACCCGGCGATCCAGTCCTTATTGCAGTGGTTACTGGATTACCCGCTTTCGCGGGTAATGGACACTTCAGGAGGTAACCCGGTCCTATGTCATGCGGGGAACGCCGAGGCGCTTGATCTCCCATTCGAGCTCGACGCCGCTCGAAGCCTTCACCCGCGCGCGCACCGTCTCGCCAAGCTGTTCCAGATCGGCGGCGGTGGCCTTGCCCTCGTTGACTAGGAAATTGCAGTGCATCTCGGAGACTTGCGCGTCGCAGACGCTCAAGCCCCGGCAGCCCGCCGCGTCGATCAACTGCCAAGCCTTGTGCCCTTCCGGGTTCTTGAAGGTCGAGCCGCCGGTGCGGCTCTTGATCGGCTGGGCCTGCTCACGATAGGCGACGATGTCGTCCATCTCGGCCAGGATGCGTTCCGGCTCCCCGGGCTCGCCTTGAAACAAGGCCTCGGTAAAGATGAGGTCCTCGGGCACGCCGCAATGGCGATAAGCGTAGTGCAGCTCGGCCACGGGAAGCACATGCACGCGGCCTTGGCGGTCGACGGCGCGGACCTCGACCACGACCTCTTTGGTCTCGCGCCCATGGGCGCCGCCATTCATGCGGAGCGCGCCGCCAACGCAACCCGGTATGCCGCGATAGAAGGAAAGGCCGGCGATGCCCGCATCCGCCGCGGCGCGGGCGACCTTGACGTCCGGCACCGCGGCGCCGGCGCGGAGCCGCGATCCAGCTTCTATTCTGATGTCGCCGAAGCCCTTGCCCAAGCGGATCACCACCCCGCCAATGCCGCCGTCGCGCACGAGCAGATTGGAGCCGAGGCCGATGATGGTGACGGGGATCTCCGGAGCCGCATTCGCCATGAAATAAGCGAGATCCGCCTCATCCGCCGGGCTATAGAGCAACTCAGCAGGGCCGCCCACGCGGAACCAGGTCAAATCCGCGAGCACCACGCCGGCCTTCAGTTTCCCGCGCAACTCGGGCAGACGCGGGGCAAGCTCCCGCATGAACCCGCTTGCCTGCTCACTCCCGCCAGGCGAGCCGCTGACGACAGGAGCCTCGCTCATGAGCGGCCTCCGTGCTCGTTGAGCCGCTGCGGCAGCGCGTTGATCCAGTCGGTGATGGTGCCGGCGCCGAGGCCGACTACCAGGTCTCCTGGCTGGGCCAGCGCCGCCACGGTCTCGACCAGCCCCTCCTCGCCGTCGACGGTCAGCACTTTGGGGTGGCCATGACGGCGCAGGCCAGAGGCGAGTTCATCGCGATCGATGCCGGGGATCGGGACCTCTCCCGCCGAATAGACCGGCGTCACCAGCGCGATGTCGGCGTCGTCGAGGCAGGCCGAGAATTCGTTGAACAGACTTTGCAGCCGCGTGTAGCGGTGCGGCTGGATCACGGCGATGACGCGGCCCGTCCCGGCGACACGGGCGGCCCTGAGCACCGCGGCGATCTCGACCGGGTGGTGGGCGTAATCGTCGTAGATCCGCACGCCCTGCCAGTCGCCCACATAGGTGAAGCGCCGCTTCACACCGGAGAAGTTGGCAAAGGCCTCCCGGATCAGCTCGTCGCTGACGCCAGCCTCCGCCGCCACGGCGAGAGCGGCCAGCGCATTCAGCGCATTGAAATGGCCAAGCACGGGCACAGTCAGGTCGAGCAGCTTGCGCGCGCCGCCGCCAACCGCAGGGCCGAGATCGGCGTCGAACACGATCCGGTCCCGCGCCGGGCGTAAGTTGACGAGCCGGATATCGGCGTCGCGCGCCACCCCATAGGTCAGCGTCCGGCGCCCATTGGCCGCGCCGCCGAGCTTGGCGAGAAGCTCGCGCACGACCGCGTGGTCGATGCAGGCGACGGCGAGCCCATAAAAGGGGATAGCCTCGATGAATTGCTGAAAAGCCAGATGCAGAGCGGGCAGCGTCTGCCAATAGTCCATATGCTCCGGATCGATATTGGTGACAACGCCGATCTTGGTGGGGAGCTTCAGGAAGGTGCCGTCGGATTCGTCCGCCTCGACCACCATCCAGTCGCCCTTGCCGATCCGTGCATTGGTGCCCCAGTCATTGATGATGCCGCCGGTGATCACCGTGGGGTCGAGGCCGCCGCCTTTCAGCAGATCGGCGATCAGCGAGGTGGTCGTGGTCTTGCCGTGGGTGCCGGTGATGGAGACGGTGGCGCAAGGGCGCATCAGCTCGGCCAGCATCTCGGCACGGCGGATGATGGGGATGCCGCGCTCCTTCGCCGCCTCGAACTCCGGGTTCCCGGCCTTCACCGCGCTTGAGATGACGAGATAGGCGGCGCCTTCGATGTTCGCCGGATCGTGGCCGATCAGGCAGCGAATCTCCTGGGCGCGCAGGCGCTCGAGATTGGCGCTGTCCTTGAGGTCGCTCCCCTGCACCGTGTAGCCGCGCGTATGCATGACCTCGGCGATGGCGCTCATGCCGATGCCGCCGATTCCCACGATGTGCACGAGGCCGGTCTTCTCCGGGGACGGCATCTGCATGACGCTAGCCTACTCCTTCGCGCGAGCGAGCTCGTCGACCAGATCGGCGAGCTTCGTCACGGCATCGACCGGGGCCATGGCTCGCGCCTTGCGCGCGGCGTCCGCCAAACGCTCAGGCGATGACAGCAGCCCTTCCAGCAGCTCCGCCAGGCTCGATTCCGTCAGCTCCGACTGGCGCACGCACCAGCCGCCGCCCGCCTGTTCAAGCCGTGTTGCATTTTCGAGCTGATCATTGTCAAGGGCGTGGGGCAGCGGCACGAGCAGACAAGGCCGGCCGATGGCCGTCAGCTCCGCGACCGTCGAAGCGCCGGCCCGCGCGATGACGAGCTGCGCCATGGCGATCCGCTCCGGCAGATCGCGGAAGAAGGGTGCCAGATGCGCGGCGATCCCCGCCTTGCAGTAATCCTCGCGCAAGCCCGCCAAATCCTCCTCGCGGGCCTGCTGCACCACGGTCAGGCGTGCGCGCATCGCCGCCGGCAGCCGCAGCAGCGCAGGCGGCAAACCCTCGGAGAAGAAGCGCGCGCCTTGGCTGCCGCCGAAGACGAGCAGCAGCAGGCGGGAGGTGGCGTCGGGCGCCGCATAGGGAACGTCGCGAAAGGCGAGCACCCCGTCGCGGACCGGCGTGCCGGTTAGCCTCGCTTTACTCTCGGCCTCGGGCTTGAGCAGCTTGGTCGGCATGAAGGAGAGCGCGACCTTGTCGACCAAGCCCGACAGGAGCCGGTTGGCGCGGCCCATCACGGCGTTCTGCTCGTGAATGGCGGTGGGGATGCGAAGCGTGCGCGCGGCGATCATGGGCGGCAGCGTGGGATAGCCGCCGAAGCCGATCACGGCGCGCGGGCGCACGCGCAGCAACAGGCGAAGCGCACCGGCGAAGCCAAGGCCAAGACGCGAAAACGTCGCGGCCACGGCGATGGGGGAGCGGCTCGTCAGCGTGGCCGAGGGGATGCGGTGAATGGTGCGCGCGGGAAAGTCGCCGCCATATTTCTCGGCGCGATGGTCCGTCGCCAACTCCACCACATAGCCGCGGCGCTGCAGCTCCTGGGCGAGAGCGGCCGCCGGGAAGAGATGACCGCCGGTGCCGCCGGCGGCGAGCAGGATGGGCCGCGCGCTCACGCTGTTTGCTCCGAGGCATTTGTGCCGGCACTCGCGCCAGCTTCGCTGATGTCGTTGGCCACACCGGCCTCGCCGGCCTGGCTCGTCCTGCTGCGTGGCAGGCGTCCCGTTTTCGGTCTTCGCCGCGTCAGCCCCAGCGCAAGCCCCATGGTCAGCGCCATGGCGAGCAGTGACGAGCCGCCATAGGAGATGAACGGCAGCGTCATGCCTTTGGCCGGAAGCAGCCCGACATTGACCGCCATATTGATCAAGGCCTGCAAGCCGAACAGCATGATGAGACCTGCAACCGCGTGGCGGATGAAGCCATCGGATTCCTGTGACGCCCTGGACAGCCCGCGCAGCACGATGAAGGCGAACAGAGCGAGCAAAATAAGGCAGGCAATTAGACCATATTCCTCCGCCGCCACGGCGAAGATGAAGTCGGTATGGGAATCGGGGAGCACGTCCTTGACGGTGCCCTCGCCCGGCCCCCGGCCGAACCAGCCGCCATGCAGGAAGGATTCAAAGGCGCGGTCGGCCTGATAGGTGTCGCCGGAGGCCGGATTGAGAAAACGGTCGATGCGCGAGGCCACGTGCGGCACGAGAAAATAGGCGGTCGCTATTCCCCCCAGGCCGGCGATGCAGAGCGCTCCGATCCACAGGAGATTGATCCCGGCCATGAAGAACAGCGCGACCCAAACGAGACTGACCAGCAGCGTCTGACCGAAATCGGGCTGGAGCACGAGCAGCAGCACGAAGACCCCGTACAGCACGATCGCGAGCTCGAGGCCGGGCACGTCGGAGCGCTTCTGGCTCTCGTTGAACAGCCAGGCGGTGAGCACGACGAAGGCAGGCTTGACGAATTCGGAGGGCTGAATGGAGACGAAGCCGAATTGCAGCCAGCGCTTGGCGCCCTTGATCTCCGGACCGACCAGCATGGTCGCGGCCATCAGCGCGATGCCGACCACGAAGATGATGAGGCAGGCGCGGCGGATCTGCTTCGGGCTCAGCGTCGATGCCGCAAACATGATGGCCACCGCAGGCACGAGCATCGCCGCCTGCCGGCGCACGAAATAGAACGGCTCGAGATTGAATTTGGCGGCGATGGGGGGGCTCGCGGCGAGCGACAGCACAAGGCCTGCGCCCATCAGCAAGAGCAGCCCGAAGAACATCAGGCGGTCGACGGTGAACCACCAGTCCGACAAAACGCTGCGGTCGGCGCGGGTAATCCTCATGCCGCCCTGCCCCCATCCGGCCGCGCCGGTTCGACCCCGTCAAGGCGCATGACGATGTCGCGGAAGCTTTGCCCACGCGCCTCGAAATTGGCGAACTGGTCGTAGGAGGCGCAAGCCGGCGACAGTAGCACCACCGGCTCCTTCGCGTCCGACCGGCCGGCGTCGGCGGTGGCTTGCTCAATCGCACGAGCAAGCGTCCCGCACCGCACATGATCGACCTCGGTCCCAAGCTGCGCGGCGAAGGCGTCCGCCGCCTCGCCGATCAGATAAGCGCGCGCGATCTTTGGGAAGAAGGGCTCGAGCCCGGCAAGACCGCCGGCCTTGGGTCTGCCGCCTGCGATCCAATAGATGTCGGCGAAGCTCGCCAGCGCCTTGGCGGCGGCGTCCGCATTGGTGGCCTTGGAGTCGTTGACGAACAGCACGGACCCGCGGCGCGCCACCTGCTCCATGCGATGGGCCAGACCGGCAAAGCTTGCGAGTCCCTTGGCGATGCTTGCGACGTCGAGCCCTTGCGAGCGGGCGAGCGCAAAAGCCGTCGCGGCGTTCTGCCAATTATGCGCGCCCCGGAGCGAGCCGATGCCGGCAAGGCTCACGCGCCCGCGCTCTATCCCCTTCTCGACCTCGATCAGAACCCCCTCCTCCGCCCAGACGCCAGTCTCGACCGGGTGCCCGACGGCGATGCGTTTGACGGCGAAGGGCCCGCTGAGCCCATCGGCGATGGCGCGGGAATAAGCGTCGTCCACCCCGATCACGGCGGTGCCGCTCGCGGGCAGGCCTTCGAACACGCGGCCCTTGATGGCGCCGTAGTGTTCCAGAGTGCCGTGGCGATCGAGATGATCGGGGGTGATGTTGAGCAGCGCCGCGGCGTCCGCGGCAAGGGACGGCGTGAGGTCGATCTGAAAGGACGACAGCTCGAGCACATAAATGAGATCATCGGACAGGGCCTCAAGATCGAGCACCGCCCTGCCGATATTACCGCCAAGCGCTATCGCCCGGCCAGCAGCCTCCATCAGATGGGCGGTCAAGGCCGTGGTCGTGGACTTGCCGTTGGTGCCGGTGATGACCACGACCTTGGCGCGCGAGCCTTGGCTGGCACGCTGGCGAAAGAAGAGCTCGGTGTCGCCAATTACCTCGACACGAGCTTGGCTAGCTTTGGCGACCGTCCAATGCGGCTGGGGGTGCGTCAGGGGCACGCCGGGAGCGAGCACGAGCGCCGCAATCTTCGTCCAATCGGCGGCGGTGAGATCGCGCAACGTCAGGCCTTCCGCCGCGGCGTTGTCCCGCGCCTTCACAGTATCGTCCCAGGCGAGCACCCGCGCCCCGCCCAGGCCGAGCGCGCGCGAAGCGGCGATGCCGCTCATGCCAAGACCGAAAACCGCGACGTCGCGGCCGGCGAAGATCGTGACGGGAATCATGCTTGGTCGAATCTAGCGCAATTTGAGCGTGGCGAGGCCTACAAGCGCGAGCACCACGGCGATGATCCAGAAGCGCACCACCACCGTGGATTCGGCCCATCCCTTTTGTTCATAATGGTGATGGAGCGGGGCCATGCGGAAGACGCGCTTGCCGGTGAGCCGGAAGGAGGCTACCTGCACGATCACCGACACCGCCTCCAGCACGAACAATCCGCCAACAATGGCGAGGACGAGTTCATGCTTGGCGGCCACGGCGATGGTGCCGAGCGCGCCGCCAAGGGCAAGCGATCCCGTATCGCCCATGAAGATCTGGGCCGGCGGCGCATTGAACCAGAGAAAGCCGAGCCCCGCGCCGACCAGAGCCCCGCACACCACGGCGAGCTCACCGGTCCCTTGCACGAAATGGATCTGGAGATATTCGGCGAACAGGGCGTTGCCGACGAAATAGGCGATGAAGCCGAAGGTGGATGCGGCGATCATCACCGGCACGATGGCAAGCCCGTCCAGCCCATCGGTGAGGTTCACGGCGTTGCCGGCGCCGACGATGATGAAGGTGCCAAAGGGCACGAACAGCCAACCGAGCTGGATCAGCACATTCTTGAAGAACGGGATGGCAACCGCGGTCGAGAGCGGCGCCTCGCCGACGGAAACGATGACCCAGGTCGCCACCAGCGCGACCGCGGCCTCGATAACGATCTTGATGCGCCCCCGGAATCCTGCTGCCGATTGCCGCGTCACCTTGAGGTAGTCGTCATAGAGGCCGACGGCGCCATAGACGAGCGTGACGAGCAGGACCACCCAGATATAGGGATTGCGCAGATTGCCCCAGAGCAGCGTGGCGACAGTGACGCCCGACAGGATCATCAGGCCGCCCATGGTCGGCGTGCCCTGCTTCTGGATGAGATGACGCTCGGGCCCATCGGTACGAATCGGCTGGCCCTTGCCCTGGCGGACGCGCAGCGACCTGATGATGCGTGGACCGAACAGGAACACGAACAGTAGCGCTGTGATCAGAGCGCCGCCGGTGCGGAAGGTGATGTAGCGAAAGATATTAAAGGCGCTGAGTTCGCCGGCGAGCTCGGTCAACCAGTAGAGCATGGTCTCCCCCCTTCCGGCTCGTTTAGGGCGAAAGCGCGCGCGTGGGAATCGCGATTTCGCTCCGAAGCCTTGTTTTGACGCAAGATTTTATCGGAGAAGCCTGCGAATCCTTAGGAATCATGCTTTAGGCGGGTGCCCCGGCCGTGTCGACATGGCTTTGCAGTGCCTCGACCAAGGGGGCCATGCGGCTGCCGAGCGACCCTTTGATCATCACCACGTCGCCGGCGCCGACCCCGCTTGTCAGCATGGGTGCCAACTGCTCGGCGGTCTTGGCATAGGCGCCGCGGCGCCCTGGCGGCAGGGCGTCATACAATCCCCGCATCATCTCGCCGCAGGCAAAGACAATATCCACGCCGGCCTTGTCTATGTCCTCGGCAAGCTCCTGGTGAAGCTTCGGACCGAGGCCGCCAAGCTCAAGCATGTCGCCCAACACGGCAACGCGGCGCTTGAATTCGGATCTCGGCGTCAGCCCCAAAGTGGCGAGCGCCGCGCGCATGGATGCCGGGTTGGCGTTATAGCTTTCATCTATGATGGCGATGCGGCCCTGCTTGCCGCCGATGACGATGCGGGCACCGCGCCCGGTTTGAGCGCGCCAGCCGGCGAGCGCACGGGCCGCAGCCTTGAGATCGGCGCCGGCGAGCTTGGCCGCCGCGAGCACGGCGAGCGAATTCTGCACGAGGTGAATGCCCGGCGCCCCGATATGATAGCTGACCGTCTCGCCCATGATGTCGGCCTTCACGTCGGAGCCGTCAGGACCAAGCTCGACGCTCAAGGCCCGCGCCTCGGCGCCTTGCGTCTCGCCAAACCCGATGATCCTCGCCCTGCGGTGCAGCGCGTGGCGGCGGAGCCGCTCGTAATAGGCGTTGTCGCGATTGAGGATGGCCGCGCCGCCCGGCACCAGCCCCTCTAAAATCTCGGCCTTGGCGTCGGCAATCGCCTCCACCGAGCGGAAGAAGCCGAGATGCACGGGCGCCACCGTGGTGATGATGGCGATATGCGGCCGGATGAGCGTCGTCAGGAGGCTGAGCTCGCCAGCATGGTTCATGCCGGCCTCGAACACGCCGAACCGCGTCGTCTCGCGCATATTGGCAAGCGACAGCGGTACGCCCCAATGATTGTTGTAGGATTTGGACGAGACGTGCACCGGGCCGGAGGGCGCGAGCGCAAGCTTCAGCGCCTCCTTGGAGCCGGTCTTACCGACGCTGCCGGTGACGGCGATCACCACCGCCTCCGTGGCCCGCGCCCTTGCCGCGGCGCCCAGATCGTTCAGCGCGGCGAGCGTATCGGCGACGCGCAGCAAGCGAACCTCGCCGCGCGGGCCCTGAAAACCGTGCTCGACGATGGCGCAGGCGGCGCCTTGGGCGAGCGCAGCCGCGACGAAGGCCTGTCCGTCGCGGTTGGCGCCGCGGAGCGCGAGGAAGGCCTCGTCCGGCGCCAAGCTTCGGCTGTCGATGGAGATGCCGCTGACAGGGGTGCTGGGCCGAGCCGCGCATTTGCCGCGCACGGCTTTCGCCATCTCACCTATGGTCCAGAGCGGTTTAGCCACGCTTCGCCTCGTCCTTCAGCGCGGCAGCAACCGCGTCATGATCGGAATAGGGGATGATCGTCCCTTTGACGATCTGTCCCGTCTCATGGCCTTTGCCCGCGATCAAGAGGACATCTCCCCCTCGAAGCCCGGCAATCGCCTCCGCCACCGCGATGGCGCGGTCGGCAATTTCGATCGTGCCGGGGGCCGCTGCCAAAATCGCGCGGCGGATGTCCGCTGGCTCTTCGCTCCGCGGATTATCGTCGGTGACGATGGCCAAATCTGCTTTGTCCGCCGCCACGGACCCCATCTCGGGCCGCTTGCCCTTGTCGCGGTCGCCGCCGCAGCCGAACACCACCGCCAGCCTGCCCCGCACATAAGGCCGCAAAGCGTCCAGCGCCTTGGCGAGCGCATCGGGCGTATGGGCGTAGTCGATGAAGATCGGAGCGCCGGAACTGGCGGCGCCGGCAAACTCGAGGCGCCCCCGCGCACCATGGAGGTTCGCAAGAAGCGGTAGCACCTCCGGAGCGCTCGCTCCGGTCGCCATGGCGAGGCCCGCCGCAACTAGCGCGTTGGAGGCCTGGAAGGCGCCGACCAGCGGCAGCCGGACGCTCTCTCTCCCGTCCGCATGCTCCACCACCAGGCGCTGGGCAAAGCCGTCCTGCAGGGCGGAGACGAGCCGCAAATCCTCTCCCCCCCTACCCACTGAGATCAGTCTAAGCCCTCGCGCATTGGCAGAAGCAGCCACACGCAGGCCAGCTTCGCTGTCGACATCGATCACGGCCGTGGCGCCAGGAGGCAGCAACTCGCCGAACAGGCGAAGCTTCTCGACGAAATAGGCCTCGAAACTCGGATGATAGTCGAGATGGTCGCGGGAGATATTGGTGAAGGCGCCGGCGGCAAACCGCACGCCGTCGATGCGGCGCTGCTCGAGGCCATGGCTCGAGGCTTCGAGCGCGAGATGGGTAACGCCTGATTTGGCGAGGGACGCGAGGATACGATGCAGCTCGATCGGGTCCGGCGTGGTGTGGGCCAGCGTCTCGGTGCCTGATGGTCCCACGACGCCGACGGTGCCGAGGCTAGCGGCAACGAGACCCTGCTGCTCCCAGAGCTGGCGCAGGAAGGAGGCGACCGACGTCTTGCCATTGGTGCCGGTGACGGCCACGGCAATATCTGGCTGGGTGCCGAAGAAGCGCGCCGCGATCAGGGCGAGCCGGCGGCGCGCATCGGCATCCTCGACGACGGGCGTGCCGTTGAAGGCGTGCGTGCCGCCTTGCGGCATCAGGATCGCCGCGGCCCCGCGGGCCAAGGCGTCGGCGATGAAGCGGGAGCCGTCGGTGCGCGATCCCGGCAGGGCCGCAAAGAGATAGCCGGGCTTGACCGCGCGGCTGTCGGCCGTAAGCCCCATGATCGGAACTTGCAGCCAAGGCGCGGGCAGCGGAGCTTCCGGCCCGATCAACTCACCAAGGGTCATGACTGAACATCCGCCACTCGAAGCCGGCGGGCCCTCCTAGAGTGCCCAAACTGGGCCGGCGGAGGGCCCCGGAACCGGCGTCTTTTAATAGGAGGCGAGCACGTTCTCGTCAAACTTGCGCTGATCGCCGTCAAGCTTCGGCGCCACGCCGAGAATGGGAGCGATGCGCTCGACGATCCTGCCGGTGGTGGGAGCGGCATTCACCCCCGCCGTCTGCTGATTATCAGTTTCGGGGACGCGCTTCGGCTCGTCGAGCATGACCAGCACGACATATTCCGGGGCGTCGGTTGGGAAAGCGGCAAGGAATGAGGTGAGGACCGAGGAGCCTTCGTAATGGCGTCCAACCACTTTATCGGCGGTCCCAGTCTTGCCGCCGACGCGGTAGCCTTCGGCGTCGGCGCGCTTGCCGGTGCCTTTCAGTACATTGAGGCGCATCAGCGAAAGCATCGCCTGACTGGTCGAAGATTTGAGCACGCTCGGGCTTTGGCGAAGGGCGTCGAGGCGAGGCCGCGGCAGGAAGGTCGGGGGCACCGCGAAGCCGCCATTGACGAGAGGGAGCGCGGCCGAAGCAAGCTGCAACGGCGTGACCGACAAGCCATGGCCAAAGGCGATGGTGATGGTGTTCAGCCGTTCCCAGGGCGTCGGCACGATGGGGGCGGCGCCCTCGCCAAGCTCCGTGGACAGGCGATTGAGCAAACCAAGCTTGCGCAGGAAGGCGCGGTGGCGGTTGATGCCGAGATCGAGCGCCATCTTGGCCGCACCGATATTGGAGGAATAGATGAAGATCTCCGGCACGGTCAGCCTGCGCTTCTTGCCGTGGAAATCCTCGATGGTGAAGGAGGCAACGTGGAGGGGCTGGCTCGCGTCATAGCTCGAGCGCAAGGTGGAGCTGCCGGCATCGAGCGCCGCGGCCGCCGTGAACACCTTGAACACTGACCCCATCTCATAGACGCCGGAGGTCATGCGGTTGAGCCGGTCCTTGTCGAGAGCCTGCTCCCGCTGATTCGGGTCGTAATCCGGCAACGAGACCAGCGCCATGACCTCGCCGCTCTGCGCGTCGATGACGACGCCGGCCGCGGCCTTGGCGTGATAGGAGGCCATGGCCTTAGCGAGCTCCTCGCGGACCACATGCTGCACGCCGAGATCGAGCGACAGGGTGACGGTCTCCCCGCCCACCGCGTTATCGGGGCTCGACATGGCAAGCTGGGGATTGTCGTCGATGAACTTCTCGATGCCGGCGAGGCCCTTATTGTCGACATTGACATGGCCGACCACGTGGCAGGCGGTGGCCCCTACAGGGTAGACGCGGCGATATTCCTCGATGAAGCCTAGGCCCGGCTGCCCGAGCTCGTGGATTTCGGCCTGCTGCTTCGGCGTGAGCTCACGCCGGATCGTCACGAATCTCCGCCCCTGCTTCAGCCTCTCGCGGAGATCAGCGGCGTTGATGTCAGGGAGCACGCTCAACACCTGCTCGATCAGTTCGTCCCGGTCGATGACGCGCGCGGGGTCGGCATAGAGGGTAGCGCCCTTAATGTCGGTGGCGAGCAGCCTGCCGTTGCGGTCGAGGATGTCGGGCCGGTGCACCGTCGTGGAGATGTCGTGGATGCCGCCCGGGCCCGGTTCTACGGTGGTGAAGCCGAGGCTCACGAGGCGAAGCGCAACGAGCAGGAAGCTCACCGCGAGAGCAAGGCAGGCGAGGCGATAGCGGCCACGGCTCCGGGCCAAATAAACGCGCTCGGCGCGAGAGGCTGCGGTGCTGGTCTGGGGATCGCGGGAAAAGAGTCTCAAAGCTTTACTCGCCGGGTGCCGAAACCGTCACGGGCGGAAGAGCCGTCGCCGGAACAGTGTTGGCTAAAACAGGCATGGCTGGAACAGCCTTGGCTGGAACAGCCTTGGTTGGGCCAGCCTCGGCCGGAACGGCGCTAACCGGGACGGCCTTGACCGAAACGGTCTTCACCGGGCCCGCCTTGACCGAAACGGTCTTCACCGGGCCCGCCTTGACCGGGGCGGTCTTGACCGGAGCGGTCTTGACCGGAGCCGCTTCAGCGAGAGCTGCCGCCGCGGGAGCCGTCTCGGCCGGAACAGTCTCTGCAGAGGCCGCCTTGGCTGGAACAGTCTCGGCCGCAGCGGCAAACGCCACCGTTTGATCCGCCGCCTTCACCCGGGCCCGCGTGAAGTCGCTTTCCGACACCGTGTCGAGGGTGACGAGCTGGCTCGCTCGCGCCGGCGCGAGCTTGAGATATTTCTGGGCCAGGCGCTCGATACGCTCGGGCCGGTTGAGCAGGCTCCATTCGGCGCGAAGCACCGCGACGCCGTCCCGCTCAGTCTCGATGTCCTTGCTGAGCCCGGCGATCTCCTCGTCGAGGGAGCGGGCTTCGTATTTCACCTCGTAGATGACATAGGCGAGGGCCACGAGGCCAAGGACGAGGCAGATATTGACGAAACGCAACATACTCAAAACCCGTAACTAAGCCCTGTCCGCTAAACAGAGAGAGCGATGCGAGGCACCCCCAAACCGGTGAGGTCGAGAACATGGGGCGGGGCCTCCGTACGTTCGCCGGCTCTGAGGCGCGCCGAGCGGGAACGGGGGTTCAGCCTGATCTCTTCCTTCGATGGTGATACCGGACGCCGGTTAAGAAGGTGGAAGCTTGGCGCGAAATGTGTCGGCCCCTGTAGCGGCAAATGGCGCGATCCGCGCGGGGCCGGTGTGCTTCTCGCCGCGAAAAAGCGTTTGGCGATGCGGTCCTCCAGCGAATGAAAGGTGACGGCGACGAGACGGCCTTTGGGCCGGAGCAAGTGCTCGGCCGCACTCAAGCCCCGCGCGAGTTCTTGAAGCTCGTCATTGAGATAGAGGCGGAGCGCCTGGAAAGTCCGGGTTGCCGGGTGCTTGGTGTCATCGTGCCGGCGGCCAAGCACTCTGGCGACGATTTCCGCAAGTTCCCCCGTCCTTGAGATCGGCTGCTCATCCCTCCTCGCCACGATGGCGCGGGCGATGGCGCGGGCGCGCTTCTCCTCGCCGAGGGTGCCGATGATGAAGGACAGCTCGCGCTCGGGAAACGTATTGACCAGATCGCTCGCGGTCTGGCCCTCCCCTCCCATGCGCATGTCGAGCGGACCGTCCTTGATGAAGGAGAAGCCGCGCTCGGCCGTGTCGAGCTGCTTGGAGGAGACGCCGAGGTCGAGCGCCACGCCGTCGACGGCAGGGATGCCTTCCCGTTCGGCAATCTCTTGCATCTCGGCGTAACGGCCAAGGACGAATTTCAGGCGTCCGGGATAATGCGCTTCGAGGGCGCGGGCGAAGTTGGCAGCGTCCGGATCGCGATCGATGGCAAGCACGCTGCACCGCGCCGCTTCGAGCAGCCCGCGCGTATAGCCGCCCGCGCCGAAGGTCCCGTCGATGAAGATTTTACCGTCGCTTGGGCTAAGTGCCTCAATGACTTCCGAGAGCATCACGGGAATGTGGCGAGCCGGTCCGCCGGCGGCCGTAAAGTCCGTGCCGCGACCCGCCATCATTCCCGTGCTCCCTCTGGCCCGCCGCTTCCGCGGCGCCCCGCGCCGAGTAACTTGCGGAGATCGCGGACCTTTTGCCGCGCTTCCGCCAAATGCGTTGCAAAACGTCCAGGCTCCCACATCTGGAATTTCTCGCCCAGGCCGACAAAAGTGATGTGGGTGGTGATGCCGGCGTGCTCCCTGAGCCGCTCCGGCAAAATGGTGCGTCCATCCTGATCGATAGAAAGGATCTCGCTGGTGCCGAATAACGCGGTGGCGAGGTGGTCGCGCTCGTCGGAATAGGGCGCCAGATCCTCGACAAGGCTGTTGATCTTGTCGACCAGCCGCTGGCCGCCAGCGTCGAGCGCAGGCGCATCAAGCGATGGATAGCAATAAATGCCTTCAAGGCCGTCTTTGGCGAGGACGGTGCGAAAGGAGGCTGGGACCGAGACGCGGCCTTTGGTGTCGATCTTATTGGTGAATGTTGAGACAAACTGGTCCATCTCCCCCTCATGGGCACCCGGGCCAACGCAGGACTTCGACACGCTCCAGGTGCGAGACGCCTTGCTCGGAGAAATTGGGTGGGAGAGGCGGCGCGGTCCCCCCGTGGCCTCAAAAGGAGCGCGGCCGGGCCTCCCCCACCCGTCACCGAACGGGCAAGTATGGGATAGCATGGGATATTATGGGTGGTCAAGGAATCTCATGGGAAAAGGCTTAACAGACATGGTATTTCCTGTGGGTAACGGCGACGATCGGCATGTCCGGCCCGGCGTTGCTTTGAATTGCCGCTGGGGCGCGAAGCACGTTACAAGGGCGGCAACGGGCCGGATGGCTCAGCGCTCAGCGGCGCCTCGCTTGCACGACAGAGGGATGCGGACCATCGGCTTGGCGTCGGCGTTCATGCGCAACAGTCGATTCGGAACGACGCTCGGCGTGGCGGCGATTCTACTTGGCCTCTGCGCCTCAGCCTTCGCTGGCGGCGGCGGAACCGAAGGACCCTTCGCCCGGCTTGGGCCTCCGGAGGCTCCAGTCAAGCTCTATACGGTGGAGCGTGGCGAGGGTCCGCCCGTGCTGCTGATCCACGGCTTCGGCACCAATATCTTCACTTGGCGGCATATCACCCCCGACCTTGCCCGCGATCACAAGGTCATCGCCGTCGACCTGAAGGGCTTCGGCCAGTCCGACAAGCCTTTCGACGATCGCTATTCGGCAGCGGATCAGGCGGAGCTTCTGGTCCAACTCATTCTCGATCGCGACCTTCGCGACCTCACTCTGGTCGGCCACTCCTATGGCGGCGGGGTGGCGCTGCTCTTGGCGCTCGAGGCCAACACGCGGCTCGAAGGGCGCATCGCCAAGCTCGTGCTGCTCGACACCATCGCCTATCCGCAATCGATCCCGGTGTTCTTCAAACTGCTCGACATGCCCGTCGTCTCGCAGCTCAGCATGCGCATGGCCCCGCCCGCTTTGCAGATCCAGATGGCGCTCAGGATCGCCTATTACGACGACAGCAAAATTGGACGCGACGAGATCGCGGCCTATGCGGAGCCGATGAAAACCGCTGCCGGCAAGCACGCCATCATCTATAGCGCACGGCAGATCCTGCCGGCGGACGCGGCGCAGATCTCCGCGCGCTACGCCTCGATCAGCCTGCCCACGCTCATTCTCTGGTGCGACCACGACCGCATCGTGCCGCTCGGTGTCGGGCTGAAGCTCAAGCGTGCGATGCCCAACGCCACTTTCCGCCTGATTGATGAGTGCGGGCACATGCCGCAGGAAGAGCAGCCTGAGGCAACTCTGCTGCAAATCCGCGAATTTCTCGGCAAATCCGCCACCAAATAAGTTTTCTTTATGGCCTACATAGGCAAATCCTATTTGCCCTGATGGTGCCGCGCACTCAAGCTGCGCTTCGCCATGCAATTTCCCCCTGGGACGCGTCGATAAGGACAAGCAAATGTCGAAAAAACCGACACTGACGACCACGGCCGGAGCGCCGATCGCCGACACCGAGGAAGACAATTGGGACCTCGTCGGCAACAACCCGCCGAAATCATAATAGTCCGCACGCAACAACTCGAATAAAATTACGGAACACGATCGGATAGAAAATGGACGCGAAGACTGACGAGAGTGCGGGCAAGTGCCCGGTCATGCACAGGAGCCTTGCCAGGGCCAATCGGGACTGGTGGCCCAACCAGTTGAACCTGAACATCCTTCACCAGAACTCTCTCCTGTCCAATCCCATGGGCGAGGCGTTCAACTACGCAGAGGAGTTCAAGAAGCTCGACCTCGAGGCCCTGAAGAAGGACCTCCACGCGCTGATGACGGACTCGCAGGACTGGTGGCCGGCCGACTTTGGTCATTACGGGCCGCTGTTCATCCGGATGGCGTGGCACAGCGCGGGCACCTACCGCGTCGGCGACGGCCGCGGCGGCGCCGGCGCCGGCCAGCAGCGCTTCGCGCCGCTCAATAGCTGGCCGGACAACGTGAACCTCGACAAAGCCCGCCGGCTGCTGTGGCCGATCAAGCAGAAGTACGGCAACAAGATCTCGTGGGCCGACCTGATGATCCTTACTGGTAACGTCGCGCTCGAGTCGATGGGCTTCAAGACCTTCGGCTTTGGTGGCGGGCGCGAGGATGTCTGGGAGCCCGCAGAGGACATCTACTGGGGCCCCGAAGGCACCTGGCTGGCCGACGAGCGTTACTCCGGCGACCGTGATCTTGCGAATCCTCTCGCCGCCGTCCAGATGGGTCTGATCTACGTGAATCCGGAAGGGCCGAACGGCAAGCCGGATCCCCTCGCGGCGGCCAAGGATATTCGCGACACGTTCGGCCGGATGGCGATGAACGACGAGGAGACCGTCGCGCTGATTGCTGGCGGTCACACCTTCGGCAAGACCCACGGCGCCGGCGATGCGAGCAAGTATGTCGGCCCCGAGCCAGAAGGCTGCTCCATCGAGGAGCAGGGCTTCGGCTGGAAGAACACCTATGGCAGCGGCAAGGGCGGTGACACGATCAGCAGCGGCCTGGAAGTCATTTGGACCACGACGCCGACGAAGTGGAGCAGCAATTTCTTCTGGAACCTGTTCGGCTACGAATGGGAACTGACCAAGAGCCCGGCCGGTGCGTATCAGTGGAAACCGAAGAACGACGCAGGCGCTGGCACGGTGCCGGATGCGCACGACCCCTCAAAGCGTTACACGCCATCCATGCTGACCACTGACCTCGCCTTGCGGTTGGACCCTGTTTATGAAAAGATTTCAAGGCGCTTCTACGAGAACCCGGATGAGTTCGCGGATGCCTTCGCCCGGGCGTGGTTCAAGCTGACGCACCGCGACATGGGCCCACGCTCGCGCTATCTCGGCCGGGACGTTCCGGCAGAGGAGCTGTTGTGGCAGGACCCCGTTCCCGAAGTCGATCACGAGCTGATCGACGCGGAGGACATCGCTGCACTCAAGAAAAAGATCCTCGCGTCTGGGCTGTCCGTGTCCCAATTGGTCTCGACGGCTTGGGCTTCTGCCTCGACGTTCCGCGACTCGGACAAGCGCGGTGGGTCGAACGGGGCGCGCATCCGCCTCGCGCCGCAGAGGGACTGGGAAGTCAACCAGCCGGCTCAGCTGGCGAAGGTCCTTCAGAAACTCGAAGCGATCCACAAGGAGTTCAACGCTTCGCAGTCCGGCGGCAAGAAAGTTTCTCTTGCCGACCTGATCGTTCTCGGCGGCTGCGCGGCGGTCGGGCAAGCCGCGAAGAATGCCGGGCACGACGTGCAGGTTCCCTTCACGCCGGGGCGCACGGACGCGTCGCAGGAGCAAACCGACGTCGACTCCTTCGCGCCGCTCGAGCCGACAGCTGACGGTTTCCGCAACTACCTCCGCGACAAGCAGCGCTTGTCCGCTGAGGAGCTGTTGGTGGACCGGGCGCAATTGCTGACGCTGACGGCTCCGGAAATGACGGTTCTCGTCGGCGGCCTGCGCGTGCTGAACACGAACGTCGGCAAGTCCCAGCACGGCGTCTTCACGAAGCGTCCGGGGAGGCTGAGCAACGACTTCTTCGTGAACCTGCTCGACATGGGCACGGAGTGGAGGGCGGTATCGGACGCCAAGGACGTGTTTGAAGGGCGCGACCGCAAGACGGGTGAAGTCAAGTGGACCGCCACGCGTGTCGACCTGATCTTCGGTTCGCACTCGCAGATGCGCGCCCTTGCCGAAGTCTATGGCTCCAGCGACGCGCAGCAGAAGTTCGTGCGCGACTTTGTGGCGGCCTGGAACAAGGTGATGAACGCTGATCGCTCCGGCCTTGCCTGATCTCGGCTTCCGTCGACGGCGCGGCTCTATCTCAATGTGGCTGAGGCGATGTGGGGCATGCGGCAGGAGATCGTCGAGCGGCAGCTCGCGCACTTCAAGACGGTGCACCCCGACTATGAAGCCGGTGTGCGCCGCGAGCTCGACAACACGACGCGCGCCAAAGCGTCGAGATCGCTGAGCAGCGGAAGATCCCGCAAGGCGTCGAGGCCGCCGAGTAAACGGCTCACTGTCTCACGTGTTCGCCGCAAACGTCCCTCCCCCTCGCGGGGAGGGCGACGCGTGCGGCCGGGTGAGGCGCCCTCTCGCCCCACCCGGCCAACTCTCCGGCCAGGCAGCCAGGATTGGCCACCCTCCCGCAACGGGAGGATGTGGGGTTGAGCAACGTAGAATTAGAATTGGAGGCTGGCGCGCGGGGTCTCTCCACGCGCCAGCCATAGTCATGTCACCAAGCCTATAAGCCGGGTTCTGTACCGCGCGCCCCAATGGGGAGCGCGGCGATGGCCATTCATCTGGGACGCCTGTCGCCAAGCGCCTCCTGCGACCAACCCGGGCGGCTCGCCTGGAAACGAGACTGGCGGGTTTCCCCACCGCGCCGCCCCTATTCGGTCTTGCTCCCGGTGGGGTTTACCGTGCCGTCCTTGTTACCAAGAACGCGGTGCGCTCTTACCGCACCCTTTCACCCTTACCTCACGCCGCCGTCTCCGGTGGCGAAAGGCGGTTTGCTTTCTGTTGCACTTTCCCTGGGGTCGCCCCCGCCGGATGTTATCCGGCACCGTATCTCCATGGAGCCCGGACTTTCCTCCCCGCCTGCCGATACGCTGGCACTGGCGAAGCGGCCATCCGGCCTGCTGACAAGAGGTAATAAGGGGTTTGGACGGGCGTGCGTCAAGCGCGGTTGGGATCATTCAGGCCAGGCGCGGAGCGCTAGTCTAGCCGCGCGATTTCCCGCACTTGCTTGGCGGTAGCGTCGCCTGACGCCTGCACCGCCATGCCTTGCATGATGATGATGGCCACGAAGCTCGCCAGCGCAAGCCGGGTCGGCGGCGGGCGGCAAATCGCCCTCTTTCCGCGCACGTTTCAGCAGACATCGAGGCAGAGCCGGTCCGGCTCCGCCTCGGGCTTACGATCAGTTGGTGACGTCGAAATCCATGCCGTCGAAGGTGTAGCGGGGAACTTGCGTCCAGATGCCGTCCTCCTGGACGGGCACCTTGTGCATTTTCACGTCCTTGACCTCGAGCTTGCCCGACTTCTGGTCCACCCAGAAATCGATGTCGTAATATTCGTCCTGGCTGCCGGGCTTGCGGAAATCGGTGCAGACGAAAAACTGCCCGTCCTTTTTGAGGTGGCGCACCGGCTGATGGATCTCGACGAACTCGAGCGGCACGGTGTCGCCGCTCTTGTCGTCCTTGACCGGCAGGGCGCCGCCCGAATCCTTATGGGTGGCGATGTAGCTGTGGATCGCGCCCATCACCTGCCAGGCGCGGGTTATCTCCATGTCGCCGGGGTGCTCCTGAACGGGGAGCCACCACCAAGCCACCGGCAGGCGCGTGACCATGTACCAGCTGTCGCCGTCTTGCTTCGGCCCCTTCTGCACACGGATGTCCATCAGCTCGAGTTGTTGCCCTTCCGGCTTGAACCAGAAGTCAATGGCGTATTGCTTCTTGGCCTCGTCCTTGTCGTGGAAGATGGCATTGGCGAACCAGCCATAACCGGCCATGCCGCGGACGCCTTTGATGCTCTCGAAGACCAGATTGAGGTCGGCGTTGAGCTTGGGATCGTGGAAGACGAAAGCGCCGTCCTTGCTCCGCGCATCGACCGCCTGCTTCACCGCCACGTTGACGTCGTCCTCCGTGAAGTCCTTGGTCTTGCCGCTGGCCGCGGCGTTCGCCTGAGCCATTTTGAATTCGCGCGCCTTCTGGATGTTCTCTTTCGGATTCTTGAGGAAGGCCTCCTTCGATGCCTCGGAGGAGAAGCAATAGACCTTGCCGTCAGCGTCGGTCCAATTCACCGAGCAGTCGGTCTTCACCATCTGGCCTTCCGCCAGTCCCATGGTGCAGGAATTGTCGAACTCGCCCTTGGCTGGCGCCGCGGTAGCAGCTGGCGCTGGCGTCATCGGCGCTGGTGTCATCGCCGGTGCGGCTGGTGTGGCCGGCGTGGCCGCGTCCTCTGCGGCGGCAGGGCCCGCAATGGCGAGGCCAAGCAGCAGAGCCGCTGCCACGGCGGACAGGATGGGAGCCCTAGTCATGGCGTTTCTCCTCGTAAGGCGTCTTGAATTTTGCTCAAGTGCGGTGCCTCGAATGCCCGTTTCTTGGCGGATTGTAAGCAATCCGTATGTAACCGAAGTCACCTTCTGTCCAATCGCGTCTCTGTGATCGGCGCGCCCCCCGGGCCTTTCCGCAGGTGAGGGGCAAGCCGCGATGACTCTAAGCCGGTAGGCCGTAACGATATTGTGTCATCCCGTCAGCCCGGATTGGTCCAATATCAATGGACAAACCCCATAGGAGACGACAAATGACGAGAACCATCTCCCTCTCCATGATCGCGGGCGCCTTGCTGCTCGCCACCGCCGCGATGGCCGCCACCACCGGCGAGTACGACAATATGTGCGCGGAGGGTCTTGCGCTTGGCAAGGACGTGAAGACGGATTGCTCCATCAACGAGACGATCGACGGCAAGACCTATTGCTTCGGCAATGACGATGCCAAGACGCTGTTCATGAAGGACCCCAAGGGTAACCTCGCCAAGGCGCAGACCTACTACTCAAGCAAGCATTAGCGGCGCATGGCCGGAACCCGCTTTCTCTCGGGAGCGGGTTCTTTTCACGCCACGGGCGTTGCTTGCGCCGCGGCGAGCAGGTGTCGCAACGTGTCACGCGTCGAGGCGTCGGCACGGCCGTCGATGCGCTCGGTCCGGAAGTGGCGCTGAAAGGCCTCGACCACGCTCTCCAGCCCGCGGCCATAGGTGCCCGTCACCTCCACGCCATAGCCGAAGGCGGCAAGATCCTGCTGGAGCTCGGCAACGGTCTCGCCCTCATCGCCAAGCCCCAGCCCTAGCTCGTCGCTCGCACGCATGGGCGGCACCCAGAGACCGATGCCGGCTTTCGCCAAGCGCTCCCAATCGAACTTCTCGCCCGGATCGCGCTTCCGTCCCGGAGCGATGTCCGAATGGGCCAGCACGCGCGAGGGGCTAATGGGGTGGCGGCTCAAAATGTCGAGACTCAGCGCCACAACCGCCTGCATCTGCGCGTCCGGGAAATCGCGATAATCGAGATCGTGGCCGGGATTGTGGATCTCGATGCCGATCGAGCAAGAATTGAGATCGGTCTCGCCGGCCCACATGCCTTGACCCGCGTGCCAGGCGCGCATCTGCTCGGGCACCATCTGCGCGATGCGTCCGTCCTCGTCGATCAGGTAGTGGCACGACACCTTCGACTCTTCCCGCGTCAGCCAATCGAGCGCCGCGTCGGAGGAGTCCATGCCGGTGTAGTGCAGCAGCAGCATGTCGGGGGCGCGGCCGTCCCGGCGCTCCTCGATGTTCGGCGACGGGCACCACAGCGTGGCGAGAGGGCTATCGGGGGCTATGGTCATCGCGCCTTGCAAGTAATTTCAATGGTCATTGCCCGGCTTCATCAGGCAATCCATAACCCCTTGCGCAACGCGCACAAGATTCAAGGTGGTGTTTACTGGATTTCCGCCTTCGCGGGAATGACATCAACAAGCTCTCGCAGACCGCTGCCGCGACAAACTAGATCCCCCGCTCCTTGGCGATCTGGCCGTAGGACTCGTTGATGGCGGCGATCTTCTCAGTGGCGATGGCGACGAATTCCTTCGGCACACCGCGAGCCATCAGTTTGTCGGGATGGTTGTCGATGACGAGCTTGCGATAGTGGCTCTTCAGCTCTTCATTGCTGATGGTCGGCTTGATGCCCAGCACGTCGTACGGATTGCGTTTGGCCGCGGCGACGTGGCGCGCCTTGATATAGGCAAACTCGGTGTCGGCAATGCCGAAGCGCTTGGCGACCTGCTTCAGGAATAGCTCCTCGTTC
>Ga0315293_10000281_pt1 | contig 45674 bp, 25 predicted proteins | sample YL17G13_20_MG_FD_203071 | JGI IMG/M metagenome (GOLD analysis project Ga0315293, IMG submission 203071) | Sediment microbial communities from Yellowstone Lake, YNP, Wyoming, USA - YL17G13_20 | ecosystem: Environmental > Aquatic > Freshwater > Lake > Sediment | place: USA: Wyoming | collected... | reverse complement strand
TCTGGCTGAAAACAGCAGACACATTTTTACCAGGACGATAGGCTTATTGATAATAGGAGTCCTTATGCTTAACACAGGAAGGGTGAATCCGGAACTTACCGGAATGAGCCAAAACCTGTGGGCACTGTTGATGTATATTGCTGTTTTCCTTGTATGGAACGACTATGTTGATAAGGATAAGCGGTTCTTTACAGTTACAGGATTCCGGCTGGCCGGAATAGGGATCCTTATCTTTCTTATCTTTAAATTCAAATCAGGTCAGCCCGAAAATGAAGGATCTTTAATTACAGGCTGGTGGGGTATTCTCGGACTTATAGGCTGGGGTTATCTTGTTTCAGCATTCACATATATGTTTTGCCGTGAGTCGATCCTGAAAACTGCCTCTGTAACTGTTTTCTTTCTCGTTCTTAACATACTTTCAGGATTGAAACTCCTTGAATTCCTTAATCCGGTAAAACTCCTGCTGGGTGTTATAATTGAAGGGAATGTTCCTTTTATTGTTCTAACGGGTTTGACAGCCGGCTTGATTCTGAGAAAATCAACTCAATCGGGTCACAAAATGGTGATACTGAATTTAATTGCCCCCGGAGCCTTCTGTATTGTTGCCGGATTTATATTACGGCGATGGTTCATTTTATCAAAAATACAGGCGACTCCCAGCTGGGGATTGGTTTGCTGCGGCATCAGCCTCATCGTCTTTACACTGATTTACGTGGTCACTGATGTCTATAAGAAAAAAGAATGGGCATCATTCTTTAAACCTGCCGGGGAAAACTCACTGACCACCTACCTGGCGCCGGATATTCTTTACTATCTGATATGGATGACCGGTATTCCCCTCCTGTTCTATAAGCAATCAACAGAACCTCTGATTGTGGTTGGCGGATCTATTATATGGGCCATTCTGATGGTATGGCTGACCGCCCTCCTCAAACGATTGGGAATCAGTCTGAAATTATAATAAGGATTTATTATCTGCTCATTGAAAACGGGAAAGCCTCATCTGAGGTACCTCTGTTTTTATTGGGACTTTCCTGCATATTAAACCTCAATATTCCTCCGTCCTGAAGTTCACTATGCCTGATAAAATTCCTGTTTAGGGATCTGCCGTTCAGCTTTATATTCCGTACATAAATAATCTCTTTTGAGTTTTCAGGTGCTTCAATTATTAGTTTTTTACCATTTTCAAATTCCAAAGTGGCTTTTTTAAACAATGGGGAACCGAAAACATATTCATCCGTCCCTGGTGTAACAGGATAAAATCCGAGAGCAGAAAAAACATACCACGCTGAAGTCTGCCCGTTGTCCTCATCTCCGCAGTATCCGTCAGGAAGATAGTTATACAGCTTCTCCATTACATCACGGACATGATACTGGGTCTTCCATGGTTGTCCGGCATAATTGTACAGGTATATCATGTGCTGAACCGGTTGATTGCCATGCGCATAATTGCCCATATTCATTATCTGCATTTCGCGGATCTCATGTATAACCTGACCATAATAGGAATAATCAAAAACCGGGGGAACTTCAAACACCGAATCAAGCTTTGCGGTAAAATAATCTTTCCCTCCCATCAGATCAATAAGTCCTTCCACGTCCTGAAATACGCTCCATGTATAGTGCCAGCTGTTGCCTTCAGTAAATGCGTCGCCCCATTTGTAAGGGCTGAATGGTGACTGAAATGATCCGTCAAGATTTCTTCCGCGCATAAGCTTGCGGCCTGGATCAAACACATTTTTGTAATTCATCGCCCTCGTTCTGAACTTTTCAATTTCCTTTGCCGGACGGCCAAGTGATTCTGCAAGACGCGAGATGCAAAAGTCGGCATATGCGTATTCCAGGGTCCTTGCGGCATTTTCGTTTATTCCGACATTACAGGGAACATATCCCAGTTCATTGTAATGCTTAGCTCCCAGCCTGCCGACTGACGAAACTGGTCCCACACTGTCGGTATTCTTCAGTATTGCCTTGTAGAGAGATTCGATATCAAACCCTCTTACACCCTTAAGGTAAGAATCTGTTATAAGCGAAGCTGAATTGGACCCTATCATGCAATCCCTATGACCGGGGCTTGCCCATTCAGGCAGCCAGCCGCTCTCTTTGTAAGTATTTGCCAGACCTTCCATGATCTGACTGTTCAGATCCGGATACATCAGGGTCAGAAAGGGGAAAAGCGATCTGAAAGTGTCCCAGAAACCATTGTCGGTAAACATGTACCCGGGAAGGATCTCCCCATTATAAGGGCTGTAATGAACGATTTCTTTTTTCTCATTTATTTCAAAATATTTTCTGGGGAATAAAAGTGTACGGTACAGGCATGAATAAAATGTTCTCATCTGGTCATCAGTACCTCCTTCGACCCTGATCCGATTCAGCTGTTTATTCCATTCAGATTTGGCTTCATTGCTTACTAACTCAAAATCTTTTTCTCCTGTTTCATTTTCAAGGTTGAGAAGTGCCTGCTCATTACTTATAAAAGATGATGCAACACGAACATTTATCTTTTCTCCCCTTGAAGTCTTAAAACCAAGAACAGCTCCCACATGATCACCTTCACCTTCCAGATTGTTTATATTCAACACATTTTCATTCCATGTATGAGTACATGCGAAGGCTTTATCGAATGTAATTACAAAGTAATTACGGAAATTTTCGGGAACTCCCCCATGATTATTTCTGCAATAACCTATTACTTTACGTTCAGAAGGAATGATCCTCACCATTGAACCTTTATCAAAAGCATCTACGAGTATATAGGAAGAATCACTAGCCGGGAATGTAAATCTGAAAAGTGCTGTCCTTTCAGTTGGAGTCACCTCAGCCGTCACGTCATAGTCAGCAAGGTAGACACTGTAATAATATGGTTTTACAATTTCTGCCTTGTGCGAGAACCATGAGGCGCGCTCCTCACCGGCAAACTTAAGCTTACCGGTTACTGCCATCAGTGAAAATGCCCCATAATCATTGATCCATGGACTCGGCTGATGGGTCTGTTTTATCCCCTGAATCTTAAAATCATCATAAGTGTAAGCCCATCCGTTATTCATATTTCGCGTCTGGGGGGTCCAGAAATTCATTCCCCATGGCATGGCAATTGCAGGATAGGTGTTTCCAGTGGATAATCTGAATTCAGAATCCGTACCCATGAGCGGATTAACGAGCTCAACGGGGTCAAGCTCAGATTTGTCAGATTCCTGCTTACAGGAAGTGATAAACAGAAACTGTACAAATGCAAATATTAAAACAATAGTCCCCCTTGGAAGGGGGCCGGGCGTTAAAAAATTTGCCCTGTGGGTAAATTTAGCGAAGGAGCCAGCTTGCAGCGAAGGTTTTTTGGTGGGGCAAGGGGGATGTTCTGAATTGGTCTTACTGCACATTTAAGTATATTTTAGTTACTATAAGTTTAAAGATCATTTGAAAATTAATTGATTATCTAAGTTAATTATTTACATCCCCCTTTCCCCCTTCAAATGGGAAATAAAATTAATATGGATCCACGTCGATCGCGATCTTTAGCGCTGACGCCCCTTTCTCTTTCTCCAGCCTCTCAATCGCCTTGATTATAAGCTGCTTGGCCCGGGCAACAGGTTTTTCGCGTTCAAGCTTTATAATTATTGTTTTAATATACCAGAGCTGAACCTGTGAAATAAGCGGGAATTCAGGACCGAGCACTCTTTTCCCGAATTCTTTTTTCAGGTCACGCCCGAGAACATCTGAAAAGCTATTCAGAAGGTTTCTCTCTTTGTGTCTGATACTTATTTTTATCATCCTGCAGAAGGGAGGATAATTGAAGGCTTTCCTCTCCTCCATCTGCATCCTGAACATGTTTTTATAATCATGATTCAATACAAGCCTTATTATCCTATTATCAGGATCTGAAGTCTGAATAATGACTTTCCCCGGTTTCTGCCTCCTTCCAGCCCTTCCGCTTACCTGCTCCATCAGCTGAAAACTTCTTTCGTGAGCCCTGAAATCGGGATAATTGAGAAGATTATCGGCATTCAGTATTCCGACAACTGTAAGATTTTCAATATCAAGCCCTTTTGAAATCATTTGCGTTCCGATCAGAATATCGGTTTGTCTTTCTTCCAAAGCCCGTATTATTCTGTCAAATGAGTTTTTTCCCTTTGTTGTATCCTGATCCATCCTTGTAACTTTTGCCGAAGGGAATACAATCTTGATTTCATCTTCAATTTTTTCAGTTCCGAAGCCTCTTGCTGCAAGTCCGGGTGACTGGCAATTGCCGCATTGTGAAGGAATCGTTGTCGAAAATCCGCAATAATGACAAACCATTCTGCCGATGCCTTTATGGTAAGTAAGGCTAACCGCGCATTGAATGCATTTTGGAATCCAGCCGCATTCGGGGCATTCTATATAAGGTGAAAATCCTCTCCTGTTCTGGAAAAGGATCACCTGTTCATTTTTGCCGAGAGCGTCATCCATTGCTTCAAGCAGCTGAGGTGTAAAGTGAGAGACCATCAGCTTTTTCCTGTATGCCTCACGGGAGTTTGACAGAATGATCTCCGGCAATTTTATCAATCCGTATCTTTCCTTCAGCTCAACAAGCCCGTATTTCCCGGACAAAGCATTGTTATAACTTTCAATTGACGGTGAAGCCGAACCGAGTATTGCTTTAGCATTATGCAAGCTGGCGAGTATTGCTGCTGAATCGCGTGCATGGTACCTGGGAGCAGGATCGTGCTGTTTATATGATCCGTCATGCTCTTCATCGACAATTACCAGTCCAAGGTTTCGAAATGGCAGAAAGAGTGCAGATCTTGCTCCGATTATAAGCTTATATTCTTTCCCCGGATCCAGTCCGGCCACACGGTTCCAGATCTCAACTCTTTCAGGATTACTGAAACGTGAATGGTAAATGCCGGTCACCGCACTGAAATGTTTTTGGAGACGCTTAATGATCTGAGCTGTCAGGGCTATTTCAGGCAGGAGGTAAAGCACCTGTCTGCCCTGCTTCAACTGTTCCGCAATAAGATGGATATAGATTTCAGTTTTTCCACTTGAGGTTACCCCATGCAGCAAAGCGATCTCCTTTTCCCTGAAAATTCCAGAAATGGCATTAAATGCCGTATCCTGTTCTTTACTTAGTTCTTTCAGAGGTTCGACAGGCGATTCAGTGTCTGTGAGCCTTCCAGTCTCGAGGGAAAGCATTGATAAGATTCCTTTTCGGATAAGTCCGTCAATGCCTCCTGGCGATGAATGGGCCTCCTTTAAAAGTAATGATTTTTTAACCGGCCTGTTCAGTTTGCTGTCCGCATATCCGCTCAAACTAAGATAAGCTGTCAGGATTTTGAACTGTATTGGGGCTTTTGCAAGTTTGTCAAGAATCTCATTTAACTCAGTGTCACTAAAATCCGAAGCCAGTTTAATGAAAGTCTCTTCCCTGGGCCTGTATTTTTCCGGAACAGGAACTTCGGTTACTCCCTCCAGACACAGATCAGAGGGTAAAGCAGCCTTCATCACTTCTCCAACAGAGCACAAATAGTATTCTGAAATCCAGAACCAGAGCTTTAACTGGATTGCATTCACGACGGGGGCCGGGTCGAGAATTCTTGAAACCGGCCTGATATTAACTGCAGCCGGAGATTCATTATGGATCTTATAAACTATTCCTGAATAGAGCTTCCTGTTACCAAACTGCACCAGTACCCTGAAACCCGGGGAGATCATTCCGGTCAGCTCTTCAGGGATCCTGTAGGTGAACGTTCCTTTTACCGCCAGGGGCAAGATAATATCAGCAAAATGATTCTCCATCATTTGGATCAGCTCTCTGCAAAATAAGAATTTAAACTGACTTTAAGAAACTTGACATAACCGTCAGAAGATGGTCTTTTCTTATCGGCTTTATGAGGCATGCATCGCATCCGGCCTCAAGAATAATATCCTTGTCGTCTTCAAAGATGAATGCAGTCTGCGCGATGATTGGAATGTCCTTACGTATCCTTCTTATCTCCTTCGTAGCTTCTATTCCGTTCATTTCAGGCATCTGCATATCAAGGAGAACCAAATCAATACCGGGCATGCTTTTTACTATATCTATAGCTTCAATCCCCGATCTCGCACTCAGGGTTATTATTCCAGTGTCGGCCAATGCTCTGCTAAGATAAAGTAATACGTCTTTGTTGTCGTCAACGAGAAGGCATGTCTTATTGCTCCAGTTTAACTGAAAACCCTGCGGTTCACTACCGACGATTTTCGCTCTTAATCTTGTACTGCCTCCTGCAGGCCGGTACGGTATCGAAAAGCTGAACTCAGAGCCGACGCCCTTTTCGGACTGCACAAAAATTTTACCTCCCATTCTTTCAACCACCTCCTTGGCAAGAGTGAGTCCCACTCCCAGGCCTTCAAAAGGACGGTGGTGCCCGTCTATCTCCTGGCGGAATTCCTCAAAAATATGATTCAGGTTCTCCTTGTTGATCCCTATCCCGGTATCCTTTACCCTGAACACAAGATTATCATTTTCTTTTGCATAGGAAAGTCTTACAGAGCCCTCAAGTGTAAATTTCACCGCATTATCCATCAGGTGATTCAGAACACGTTTAAGCCATATCCTGTCGGTGAAAATAAGGTCCCCGTTCTCCTCCAGCATATTCATCACATTGATAATGATAGATTTCTCATTCCGTTTAATGATTTTCCTGGCATCTTCAACAATTTCATTCACAATGCTATTGACCGAGGCTTCTTCATACGTAATCTCAATCTGAGAGCTCTCGAGCCGTGACAGGTCAATAATATCTCCAATTATCTGAAGAAGTTTTTCACTGTTATGATTTATATGCTCAATGTATTCCTCCTTAACATCATTGGTAATATCATTTGCAAGGAGGAGGTTGGCAAAACCTACGACGCTGTTCAGTGGTGTTCTTATTTCGTGGGAAATATTTGCCAAAAAACTTGACTTAAGCCTGCTGCTTGCCTCAGCTTCAACATTTGCCTTAACCAGTTCTTCGTGTACCTTTTTAAGCGCGGTTATATCTCTTGAGATAGTCAGGGCTCCGATAATATCACCATTCTCATTTTTTACTATTACCGATCTTGTTGAGAGATTTATATAATGGCCGTCATTATGCTTTAACCTGAGCTCTGCCTCGAAAAAACCTTTTGTTTGCAGAGCTTCTGTCCTGTTTGTTTCATATCCAATATCTTCTGGATGGACAATCTCCCCTGCATTTATGGCATTATACTGCTCTTTATTAAAACCGATCATCGAATAAAAGGCTGCATTTGCGTATTTCAGGTTCCAGTCCCTGTCATAGAATGAGATGCCGTCGTCAGCCGACTGGACCAGCATCCTGTAAAACATTTCTGAATACGAATATTCGCGGGTTATCGTTTCTTTCTCGATCGACAGATCCTTATTGGTTTTTTGCAAATCAGTATTAATATCTTCAATTTGCTTGTTTCTTTCTATTAACTTCCTGTTTGCATTTCTGAGTTTTGCAGAAAAGATCAGGATTAGTATGACCATAATTATCAAAGCTCCAATAAGTGTAAGAACAAAAGCAAGTGTGGAAATAGACAATACTGCAGCAGTTCCCGACGATTTTGAAAGATAGCTGGTTAGTCCTATAGCATTGGATTGACGACACAAAGACATCATGGCAATCATGAGGGACATAAAGAGCAGAAACCGGCGGAGTACCCTGGTTCCAAAGGACCTGAAAAGCCTTTCCATGAAACAACAACTTTGATTCAAAACCCTAATTAACTTTCAATCTTAGAATATGATTCAAATATAAAAATTCGTCTATTACCAGAATTCAATATATGAACAAATTATTGCACAAAATATACTAAATTGCAAACAAATGCCATATTAGGATGGAAAGTGATAAAAATAGCTTTTCAGGAGGAAGGAGATACAGGAATAACGACATAACAGTTTACTGGAAACCTGATTCATGTGTTCACGCATCATACTGTTACAGAGAACTTATAGAAGTGTTCGATCCCGGCAGGAGACCGTGGGTTGATATGAACGGAGCTACCACAGACAGGATCATCGAAGTAGTGAACATGTGTCCGACTGAAGCACTTACATGGAAGTGGAATGATGATGAAAAGAACAGGGAGATAAGCTCTGACCAGACAAATCATGTAACATTCAGAAGACCAGAGCTTTTAGTTATAACAGAACCAACCGTCCAGGTAAATCCTGTTTCAGTGAAGATTATGATGGACGGACCGATAGTAATAAAAGGCGACTTCACTTTTCAGTACAGCGGAAATAAGAAGGAGATGAAGGAAGGTATCATTTCGCTGTGCCGCTGCGGGGCCAGCAGTCATTTACCATTCTGCGACGGAGCTCACAGAAAAACAGGCTTCTCAGATAAATAATTTCCCTGGAAACCAGATAAAATATCCAGGCCTCCGCAATTTATCAGGTTAAAAGGGCATTCCCTACCTTCTCTGCAGCTTCGCCGAATAATATGGCTGAAATCACACTCAAACCCGAATTGTCGATTATCTCTTTTGCTTCAATGGCATTTGTTCCCTGCAGCCTGACAATTACCGGCACCCTTATTTCGCCGATCGATTTATAAGCTTCAACGACTCCGTTTGCTACCCTGTCGCACCTGACAATACCTCCAAAGATATTGATCAGGATTGCTTTTACAGCTGGATCCTTGAGAATAATACGGAACCCTGCTTCAACAGTCTCTGCGCTTGCCCCTCCGCCGACATCCAGAAAATTGGCAGGTGATCCGCCCGAGAGTTTAATAATATCCATTGTGGCCATTGCCAGTCCGGCGCCATTTACCATGCATCCGACATTCCCTTCGAGTTTAACATAATTAAGATTGTATTTACCGGCTTCAACTTCAACGGGATCCTCTTCATTCAGATCCCGCATCTGAGCCAGCTCCGGATGCCTGAAGAGGGCATTATCATCAAGAATAAGTTTGCAGTCAACTGCAAGGATCCTCTGATCGCTAGTTTTAAGAACAGGATTGATTTCAAGAAGCTGAGCATCGCAGTTTATGAAAGCATCATAAATACCGAGAAGGAATTTCTCCATGTTTTTAAATGCAATTCCCTGAAGTCCAAGCTTGAAAGCTATATTTCGGGTCTGGAACGGCTGAAGTCCTGTGAGCGGGGAAATCTCTTCCGCGAAGATTCGATCGGGAGTTTTTTCGGCAACCTGTTCAATATCCATTCCTCCTTCGGGCGAATACATAAGAACATATCTTCCGCTTTTTCTGTTAAGAAGGATACTCATATAAAACTCCTCTGGCTTAGTCTCTCCGGGGTAGTATACATCCTGAGCGATCAATACCTTATTTACCTTTCTCCCGGCAGGTCCGGTCTGGGGTGTCACAAGATTCATTCCAAGTATCTTGCTTGCAATGATCCCGGCTTCCTCAACCGATTTAGCAAGCTTTACTCCCCCTCCCTTACCCCTGCCGCCTGCATGTATCTGGGCTTTTACCACAAAATACCCTGTATTGAATTTCTCCTGCATCTGCCGGGCAATCATAACTGCCTGATCGACCGTTTCTGCAACGAATCCTTCCTGAATATCAACGTTATAAGCCTTCAGGAGCGATTTACCCTGGAATTCATGAGTGTTCATTCTGAAATAATTAATTATAAGATGGATTCTTTTATCCAGTCATTGAGGGAAATTTAAAAAAATAAAAGGATATTTTGTCTATTTTAGCCTAAAAAAGGATGCGGAAACATCTTAACAGCGAACTCGGCAGGAAGAGTATTGAGGAGTTCAGAAAATCGGAAAAATCGGCATTTGTCATAGTACTTGACAATGTAAGGAGTCATAATAATGTCGGATCGGTTTTCAGGACGGCTGATGCATTCCTTACAAAGAAAATATTTTTATGTGGCATAACTCCAAAGCCCCCGCACAGGGATATACAGAAGACTGCTCTGGGTGCCACCGATTCGGTTGAATGGAGCTATTATGAAAAAACAACGGATGCTGTAATGCACCTGAAAGCTGAATGCTACAAAATAATAGGCATAGAGCAGGCTGATGGTGCAGTTGAATTGCAGGATATTAAAATTGAAAAGGGGCAAAAATATGCCCTGGTTTTCGGGCATGAAGTAACCGGTGTCGACCAGAAGGTGATTGACCTGTGTGATATGTGCGTTGAGATACCCCAGTTTGGGACCAAACATTCATTCAATATTGCTGTAAGCGCAGGGATAGTGCTGTGGGAGATGAACAAAAAATAAGGGCGTTGCATGCAACGCCCCTAAATATCAGTATAGATTATTTATTACTGTACCAATCCCTGAAATGCACTGTCAGCAAAGAACTTTGCGAATTCCAGGTCTGTTTTTGCATATGCTTTCCATTCAGGTTTAAAGCCAATAGCTTCCTTCAGCCCGTTGAGCATATAGGTTTTGTCGTCGAGACGTGCGCCAACGATTCCTTTCAGGTATGAAGGCTTTCCGCATTTACACATTTCTGTCATACTGTCGAGAGTTGCTTTTGCTTTATTGACATCACCCTTAAGAACCTGGGCAAGAGCAAGGTTAAAACATGGTTCTGTTCCAAAGTAGTTAACAGCTTTGTCATATTCACCTTTTGTTATTGCAATAACACCAAGACCCCACTTTGATTCGGTTGTAGCTGCTGTCATTGAGTTGAACAACTCTTCTGCTTTTGCAATGTCGCCTTTTATAAGATATGCAAAACCTGTATTGTTTTTAACGACATCATTATTCTCAATTGCTTTTGCCTTATCGAGAGCAGCAAGAGCTTCATCAGCTTTACCCAGGCTAAGCAGGGCGCAACCGATATTATTATGAGCGCGGATAGATTTCGGGTCATTTTCTGCAGCGGCTTTAAAGAAAGCAAGTTTATCATTAGTATCTGTAGCAAGTGTTCCTGCATGAAGGATTTCCTCGAGGCTCAGAACCTTGGGATCAGATTTAGCCTGTGCAAGTATTTGCTCATCACTGCGTCCTATGTTATCAACATTGACCATCATTTTTGACCTTCTCAGTTTTGGAAGAACATCAGTTTTAAGAGCTTCAAATGCTGATGACATATTTTTTATCTCTTTCTCGCGGACTTCAGGATCAGAATACATTGAAAGGACCCTGAGGATCAGATCTTTGTCCTGAATGGTTGAATTTTCAACTTCGGTTTTGAATCCGTCCCAGTCTTCAGCAGTTGTTAAGGAATTGAAAAATCCCTCAGTTTTTGCAGATTCAATTTTGTCAAATTCCTTTTTGATCAATTTGTCAGCAGATGTACCTCTTTTGACTGAAAGCTTTTCGTTCTCATCGAATTTACCATCAGGAGAAGCGTAAGAACTTACTAGTGCACCTTTCATCTGTTTGTTTGGATCTGTGCTGACCGTAGCAATATATTCTTTCAGCAGTTTTACATCCTCTCCTTTCAGTTCTGAACTGCGGATATTTGCCTGATTAATGACATAATTGACATCAGCCATTTTTGTTTCAGGGGTAATTCTGACATAATTGTCTTTCATATAGATTGACCTTGCATGCTTTTCAACAAGCGTTGAGGTGGCAATAACACCGTCAGCAAGCTTTAATGGGTCAAAGTCAAGACTTTTATCTTTAATAGAGGCAGTTGTTCTCAGAACCAGCTCTGACATTTTCATTGCATCCTTGTATGGGATTGCACTTGTATAAGTGAAATCACCACCAGTGTAAGTGATCACTTTGTTATTTGCTGTTACCTTTTCTCCCTGAAGGACCTGTACTTTATCAAAAGCCGTCTCTCCGCCTGTATAGGTAAGGACCGGGGTAACCGAAAGAGTAGCTTTCTTGTTGAAATACTTCTCGGGGAATGTGCCTTTGATGGTAACATTTACAAGGCCGCCGTGCGCTTCAAGCACTTTGGGGGTAACTTCATACTTGATGTCGCCGGCCTCTTTTTTCATTTTATTCAGACCGCTGCAACTGGCTAAAAATGCAGCTGCGAGGATAAGGATAAAATAGCTTCTGATTTTTTTCATAGTCTAATTTTTATTTGTGTTAATCATCTTGGTTTATTCTCTAAACATTGTAAAGAATATCACTTTCTAAATTATTTGCAAAATTATAAAAAATAGTAACAATAACAGAATAATTACTTAAAATGTTCATAAAATCACCATATTCAGACCATTTATACGGTCCTTGCCGAAGATGGTTTCAATAATCAAATTATAATGGTCGTCATTTTCCACAAAGTCCAGATTATTAATGTCTATGACGAGATATTTATTCTCTGGATTCTGTTTGAAAAAAGTGAAATAACTATCCTGAATTTTCTGTAAATATTCACCTGTTATTGATTTTTCATAATCACGACCCCTCTTCTGTATATTTTTCAGCAACCTTTCCGTGTTTATATGAAGATAGACATAAATGTCAGGTTTTGGAAGAGATCCATAGATTATATAATAGATCTGCCGGTAAAGGTTGTATTCATCCCCCTTTAATGTTGAAGCCGCAAACACAAGTGATTTCATGAAGTAGTAATCGGCTACGGTAAAAGCCTTGAAAATATCCTGAGATCCCAGTTCATCATTCAGCTGTTTATAACGGCTTGCCAGAAAGGATAGTTCAAGGGGAAATGAATATTTTTCAGGATCCTCATAAAATTTTGGCAGAAATGGATTGTCTGCAAATTGTTCAAGTATCAGACGTGCATTGAACTGTTCGGCAATTCTAGTTGCAAGAGTGGTTTTTCCAGCACCAATATTGCCTTCAATAACAACATAATTGTATTTGACCTCCATCAGGATTATATATCAGATCAAATATAATTAATGGTATCAACAATATCAAGAAATTGGGGGTGCCTATAAAGATAAACGAACCACCCCTGTCCGCCGACTGGCGGATCAGAGGAAGGTGGTTAAATCCTATACAATTCTAATTCCTGTGATCTTCAGGGTTCCTCTTGTCACCTTCTTCCCTTGGCGGCCTCGGAAGAAGAACTTTTCTTGAGAGCTTCAGCTTTCCTGTTTTAGGATCGATATCAATGAGTTTGACTTCCACTTCATCACCCTCTTTCAGGACTTCGTCAACAGTTCTGATCTTTTTCCAGTCTATCTCTGAAATATGAAGCAGTCCGTCCTTATTAGGAAGTATTTCCACAAATGCGCCAAACTGAACTATTGTTTTGACTTTACCCTTATAAACCTGGCCTACTTCCGGAACCGTAACAATTTTTTTCACCCAGGCGAGAGCTGCTGTGATGGATTCTTTGTTCTCACCAAAAATGTTCACATCGCCATGTCCGTCGACCTCTTCAACAATAATAGTTGTCCCGGTTTCACGCTGGATCTCCTGAATGACTTTCCCTCCGGGGCCGATAAGGGCGCCAATCATATCTTTAGGTATGGTAAGCATTTCGATCCTCGGGGCATGAGGTTTAAGTTCTGGTCTGGGCTCAGCAATTGTTTCCTGCATTATATCAAGGATATGAAGCCTGCCAGCCTTAGCTTGCTCAAGAGCTTTTGTCAGAACTTCAAATGATAATCCCTCAACCTTGATATCCATCTGGGTTGCTGTAATTCCGTCGCGGGTGCCCGTAACCTTGAAATCCATGTCGCCAAGATGATCCTCATCGCCCAGGATATCAGAAAGAATGGCATATTTATCTGAATTTTTGTCAGTTATTAATCCCATTGCAATTCCTGAAACAGGTTTGCGGAGTTTAATTCCTGAATCCATAAGTGCCAGTGTCCCGGCACAGACTGTTGCCATTGATGATGATCCGTTTGATTCAAGTATATCGGAAACAATTCTGATTGCATAGGGATTCTCCTCATCGGGAGGCATCATGTTCTTCAATGCCCTGTGGGCAAGGTTTCCATGCCCTATTTCCCTGCGGCTTATTCCCCTTGCAGCTTTTGCCTCACCTGTAGAAAATGGCGGGAAATTGTAATGCAGGGTGAATTTTTCAGTTCCCTTATTAAGAACATCATCGATTATCTTTTCATCGAGCTTGGTACCGAGAGTTACTGTTGTAAGTGATTGCGTCTCTCCTCTTGTGAACAGCGCAGAACCATGGGTTGCAGGCAGTGGATCTATTTCGCAAGTAATTTGTCTTATCTGGTCAGGTTTTCTTCCGTCGAGACGGATATTTTCATCAAGAACAAGGCGTCTGGCTACCTCTTTAACCACATCATGATAATACTTTTTTACAAGAGTTTCGTTAACAGCGTCTTCCTCGGTATACTGTGAAAGGAAATCATTTATCACCGCATCGAAAGCCTCCTCTCTTTTACGTTTATCATTCGTTCCGGACTTAGCTGCCAGGTAACATTTTTCATATGTTTCATCCCAAACTTTCTTCTTCAGGTCTTCATCAGTCTCCTCGTGGCAATATTCGCGTTTCGAAGTTTTTCCAACCTCTGCTGCAAATTCCACCTGAGCCTGGCATTGTACTTTGATTGCCTTATGTGCAACCCTGAGTGCCTCAATCATATCGGCTTCCGAAATTTCCTTCATTTCACCCTCAACCATAAGGATATTCTCGAAAGTGGCACCGACCATCAGATCGATATCAGAATCCTTCAGCTGGGTAGCTGTGGGGTTTACAATAAAACTGTTATTGATCCTTGCAACTCTTACTTCCGACATTGGACCGTTGAAGGGAATGTCGGAGAGAGCCAGGGCCGCCGAGGCGGCAAGCCCTGCAAGAGCATCAGGAATTATATCCATATCAGCCGATATGAGATTGACCGTAACAAAAGTCTCTGCATGAAAATCATCCGGGAAGAGCGGTCTCAATGCCCTGTCAATAAGCCGTGAGATAAGGATTTCATAATCTGAAGGTCGTGCTTCCCTTTTGAGAAAGCCACCCGGGATACGTCCTGATGATGCATATTTTTCCTTGTACTCAACTGAGAGAGGCATAAAATCTGTATCTTCTTTCGCCTCTTCTGCCGACACCACAGTGGCAAGCAACATTGTTTTGCCCATCTTCAGCAGAACTGATCCATCAGCCTGCCTTGCCATCCTCCCAGTCTCAAGGGTTATTATTCTCCCGTCGCCGAGATCAATATTCTTCTCTTTAATATTAAACATTATATGATGATTTTTGATTGCCGAAATTACAATTAATTAAGGATAATAAGAAAAAAGGCAATTATGAATTGCCTTTCCCCTTATTTACGTAATTTCAATGCTTTGACTATTTCGCGATAACGCTCTATATCTTTGATCTTCAGATAATCCAAAAGCCTTCTTCTTCTTCCTACAAGCTTAATAAGAGCCCTCTGTGTACTGAAGTCTTTCTTGTTCATTTTAAGATGTTCGGTAAGATGTGATATCCTGTACGAAAACAATGCGATCTGTCCTTCTGCTGTTCCTGTATCAATCTCAGATGTTCCAAACGTTTTGAAAAACTCTTGTTTCTTTTCAGTAGTCAAATACATGTCTTTAATTAATATATTGTTTATCCATAAATAAATTGAGTCTCCAATTTTGGAACGCAAAAATAAGGCTTTTTTATGTAAATTATCAAACAATTGACTACTTTTTTTAAAAACTCAGTAAATATTTCCTTTTATGCCAACGACATCAGAGTTAAAATTATTGTCCTTTCATTATATAGACGTAAAGTTACGGGCAAAAGTTGCGTCGGATTTTGCTTTAATTCAACATTTTATTAACAACAACAAAGAGTTATTAATATCTATCTCTTAATCTCCCTTTCACACACTCTACTTTTCCTTTTTTCATGGTTCAAGCATCAGCTCACTACTATTTATCAACCTCCTTCCCATGCTGATGATCTTGCATCCTATCCTGCATTCAAGGCATCTCCTTTTCCTGCAGTATTCATCCGTAAGCTGGAGAAGAGCCTGTGTGTAAAATGCTGATTCCGTCCGAACATCTGCTGATTCCCAGTCTCTTGTTACTGAATTAGTTTCAGGATCAATATTTTCCAGAAATGTCAGGGCTTTTTCACATACATCACGGTTATCGTGGAAACGGCCGTACGTAAATATAAGAGGTATAACGGCATTGATAAGGAAAATATCGGTTGCCTGGTTACCTGTACTTTTTGAAATCATTTTGCTCTTTTTTCCAAATACATAATGGTCATCCCAGTAAGATGAGGCTGAGACTCCGAACATTTCTTTCAGTTGCCTGATATCAGCTGCCTCAAGTGTTCTTGAAAACAAACCGCCTGCAATAGAAAGCATTGCCGAAAGCTGGGATATTCTTACGGTAGGGAAATTTACAGGCCTGAGCCGGCAGAATTTCCAGATCCATCCGTGTAAAGGCTGAAGTGAATATTTCACTGAGAGGATCCTGTACTCTTTTATCAGGTCTTTGTAATACTTCTCAGACAAAGCTTCTTTAAACAGACCCTCTTCCAGCATGCCGGCTGTACCGAAAAACAATGCCTCTATCTGAAACCGGTTGTCGGAATGTTTGCGGATAATTTTGAAAGGAAGAGCATTGGCAAGCATTTCGAATGGTTCGGTATTCACCCTGAAGCCAAAATAACGTGTAAGCATTCTGTAAAACGTCTCATCCCAGTCATTCCCTGTCTCAGCAAATATTTTCATTACTGCCTCAGATTTTACCTGAAGCCTTTCAACAAGAAGGGAATGAAGCCAATTTCTTAAAAGGAACCTGTCAAATTTCCCGATTTGATTCTGACAGGCGATAACAAACGGGTTATTAATAAGATCTGTATATTTCTCATAAAGCCCGGGAGCGTACTTAACCTCAATTGTGAGTAATTCTTCATTCCTGGAGTTCAATACTCTTTTGTCATTCTCGGCCACAACATGAAGTATCACATTATCAAATGCATGATCGCTGTTATGGCCATGGCTGTTGAAATGGGACGCCTTGATATGGATCTCAACGTTCCCAGCCCATTCCGTACCTGCAATCAAAATTCTGGCGTTAAAAAAATCAGGTCCGGAATCACGGTTGTACTCACCGGGATCTATCACGACAATCCTGTTGTTCTCATTGTCAATCAGTGAATCCTGATCATAGAGACTGTATTTCCACAAATAGTGAAGGAATTCTTCTTTCATTTCAGCACGTATTAATTAAACAGCGAGACAATAAAGTTACGAAATGTACTTTAAATATTCTTCGGGGATTGGTAAAAAGATTGCTTTGTTCAGATGAGTTTGTGATGGGCCAGATATAGCTCCATTTCAGATTGGATTTCCCTGGCTTTCTCGCCTGCAACTTTGTCGAAGTTTTCAGAATTGTCGGCAAAAATTATGCCCCTTGATGAGTTGACAAGAAGTCCGCATTTACTTGTTAACCCGTATTTTGCAACTTCCTGAAGGCTGCCGCCCTGGGCGCCAACTCCGGGAATAAGAAGAAAATGTTCAGGTACGATCTTTCTGATATCCTTTAGCATTTCAGCACGTGTTGCTCCGACAACATACATAAGATTATTAATCGAACCCCATTTACAGGACAATGTAAGTACCCTCTCAAAAAGCTTTATACCATCTTCATTATGATACTGAAAATCATCAGCACCTTTGTTTGAGGTCAATGCCAGAAGGATCACCCACTTATTGCTATATGTAAGAAAAGGGGCCACCGAATCTTCTCCCATATACGGGGCAACTGTAACTGCATCAAAATCCATTTTTTCAAAGAATTCCATGGCATACATTTTTGAAGTGTTGCCTATATCCCCTCGTTTTGCATCTGCAATTACAAGGATATCCGGATAATTCCCTTTTATATACTTTAATGTCGATTCAAGCGATTTCCAACCCTTTAGCCCGTTGCATTCATAAAAAGCAACATTCGGTTTATAGGCTACGGCATATTTATTGGTGGAATCAATTATACGCTTATTGAATTCAAAAACAGGATCTTTTGTCTTATGCAGGAACGATGGTATTTTTTCAATCTCAGAATCAAGACCAACGCACAGGAATGATCTTTTTTTCGTGATATTCTTAAACAAGTGAAAATGATCCATTACTGTCAGTGTTAGATGTTGCTTTCTTTCAATCGCTCAGCGTTTTCTGCCATCTGAAGCTTATCAATTATATCCAGAATATTACCATCGAGTATATATGGAAGATTGTACATTGTAAGGTTTATCCTGTGATCGGTCATCCTTCCCTGCGGATAATTATATGTCCGGATCTTGGCCGATCTGTCGCCGGTCGAAACCATAGTCTTTCTCTTGTGTGAGACCTCATCGAGATACTTCTGGTATTCAAGATTGTAAAGCCTTGTTCGTAATTCCTTAAGAGCCTTGTCGTAATTTTTAAGCTGTGATTTTTCGTCCTGGCAGGTTACGACAATCCCGGTTGGAATATGCGTGAGGCGGATGGCTGAATATGTTGTATTGACTGATTGTCCGCCCGGACCTGAAGAACAGTATGTATCTTTCCGGATATCTTCATTCTTCAAATCAACATCAAATTCATCAGCTTCGGGAAGAACAACCACCGATGCAGCTGAAGTATGGATCCTGCCCTGTGTTTCTGTTTGAGGGACTCTCTGCACCCTGTGTACTCCTGATTCATATTTTAAGATCCCATATACCCCCTCACCTGACACACTCAGCACTATTTCCTTATATCCGCCTGCAGTTCCCTCAGAACAATTGTTTACCTCAGCTTTCCATCCTTTCTGTTCAAAAAACTTGCTATACATTCTGAATAAGTCACCCGCAAAAATGCTTGCTTCATCGCCTCCTGTACCGGCCCTAATCTCCATAACCGCATTCTTGTCATCCTCGGGATCAGCAGGAATTAGAAGCATCTTTATCTCCTCCTCCATCTCAGGAATGCCGGCATTAAGCTGTTCCAGCTCTGTCTTGGCCATTTCCCTCATCTCCTCATCTTTTTCGGTGGACAGTAATTCCTTTGTACTTGAAATATTCGTAAGGGCTAGCTTATATTTTTCATAAGACTCAATGATAGGCTGAAGATCTTTATATTCCCTGCTGAGCTTAACATACCTGTCCATATCTGAAAGCACATCCTGATGTGTGAGAAGTTCCCCAACCTCAACGAACCTGGCTTTCACTCCCTCAAGCCTCTCCAGAATCATATTATTTGCCATCTGCGGATAAATTTCAGGGGGCAAAGATAAGTAAAATCTTTTGTAAGATTTCATGTACTCACCCCCTTTATCCCCCTCTCTACTTGCGTAAAGAGGGGGATATTACTAATATTGAAGATATTAAGCCCCTCTTTGCGAAGCAGAGAGGGGTATGGGGTGAGTACATGGATTAGCAATAAAAGAATGGAATTCAATATTCGAATGTTCCCATTTCAGAAACAATTGTAAGTCTCTTCTTTTCTGAAGCTTCACAATGCCCGATAACTTTTGCCTCCAGGTTAAAACCGGATGCAATATCAATTATTGATGCAGCATTTTTTTCATCAGTATATATCTCAAACCTGTGTCCCATGTTAAATACCTTATACATCTCCGGCCAGGGGGTACCCGACTGCTTCTGAATTATCTTAAACAAGGGAGGAACAGGGAACATATTGTCCTTTATTATATGCAGATTATCAACAAAATGCATGACCTTTGTCTGACCACCTCCGGAACAATGGATCATTCCATGGATTTCCGGACGCAATCTTTCGATAACTCTTTTAATTACCGGACCATAAGTGCGGGTTGGTGACAGAAAAAGTTTCCCTGCATCGGTATCAAGACCTTCAATCTTTTCGATCAGCTTAAGCCCGCCGGCGTAAATAAGATCATAAGGCAGATCTGTATCAAAGCTTTCTGGGTATTTTGAAGCCAGATAAGATGCAAAAACGTCATGCCTTGCAGAGGTGAGTCCATTGCTTCCCATACCGCCGTTATACTCCTTTTCATAGGTTGTCTGCCCAAAAGATGCAAGTCCGACAATGACATCTCCTGCACTGATATTCTGGTTGGAGATCACGTCGGATCTCTTCATCCGGACAACAACTGTCGAATCCACAACTATTGTCCTGACAAGATCACCAATATCAGCGGTTTCGCCGCCTGCCGACCATATCCCGATTCCAAGATTCCGTAGTTCTTCAAGCACTTCTTCAGTTCCGTTAATAATTGCCGTGATGATCTCACCGGGAATAAGGTTTTTGTTTCTTCCTATTGTTGAAGAAAGAAGAATATTATCATAAGCTCCCACGCAAAGAAGGTCATCGGTGTTCATAACTATCGCATCCTGTGCAATACCCTTCCAGACTGACATATCGCCGGTCTCTTTCCAGTAGATGTATGCCAGGGAAGATTTGGTTCCTGCCCCGTCGGCATGCATAACATTGCAGAAGTTTCCATCACCGCCCAGAAGGTCCGGTACAATTTTACAGAATGCTTTGGGATAGAGGCCTTTATCAATGTTCTTAATAGCTGAATGAACATCTTCCTTCTGAGAAGAGACTCCTCTCATGCTGTATTTTGATTCAGTGGACATGGTATATCAGGTAATGGAACAAAGATAGAAAAAGAGGTTTTATTTATTAGAGACCCACTCAATTGCTTGTTTCAGAAGTTTCCTGAAGTTGGGATTTTCGAATGTCGGAATATCGTGTCCGCTTTGAAGAACAACAATGCGTGCTTTGCCATACTTTTTTGCCCAGCCGATGGTTGGTGTACTGCCAGGTTCATTGGTGGTGAGCAACGGAGTTACTCCTTCTTCAACATAGTATCCTTTATAGGCTTCGTCGAAAATCGGGAAATCATTCAACCCTTTGGTGACCGGGTGTTTCTTGTCAGCAATTTTGACATCAAAGTGAAGATCATGAATATATGAGCATGGTGCATACTCCCTGCCCTTAAAAGTTGTGGCCTTATGGAAATATTTCCCTCCGATTATGTTCCAGTATTCCGGCCAGTCATCGAAAGCGCATATACTGTGATGAAGTGCCACAACAGGTTTTCCCTGTCTGATGCAATCCGCAAAGATCTTTTCCTGTTCACCGGTGATGGTCTGCCACATGTGATAAAAGACAAGAACATCATATTCATCCCTGTTTTCAGGCTTGAACATTTCGAACGCTGAAGGCAATTCAGCAACCTGATATGTTATTTGCGGTTCGAGGCTAACAAGCATCTGGTTGAATTCTTCCATCTTATAGCCATGGCCTCCGGTAATAACGAGGATACGGATGGGTTTGGAACCAAAGAGTGTGATCGCAGCAAAGGAAATAATAAAACAGGTCAAAAAAAATTTCATTTTTTTGGTGCTTCATAATCTGTTCTCAGAACCCTGAATTCAGTTCTTCGGTTTATCTGGTGAGCAATTTCTTTCTGTTCCTCGTTTGAAAGAGTATTAATAAACTGCTCAGTAAGGGCAGTCCCCACCTTAAGGAATGGATTCTGTGCTGCAATTGCAGCATCCGATACTTTTGGAGTCGATTCTCCGTATCCTTTGGCAGAAAGCCTTGCAGGTTCAATCCCTTTTTCAATAAGGTACTGTACAACCGACTGAGCCCTTTTCTGTGAAAGATCCTGGTTATATGCCTCTGTGTCGCGGGAGTCAGTGTGAGACATCAGCTCTATCGTTACATTCGCATTATCATTAAGAGTTTCTACGAGCTTATCGAGGGAGACCATTGATTCGGGTCTCAGATCCCATTTACCGAAATCATAGAAAATATTTGGAAGCTCAATTGGTTTGTCAATTGCAGTCAGGAGAATTGTGACCATATAATCGCGGCTCTTTTCCTGTGCCTTAGTTGTTTCCTTTTCCTTGCCGTTCAGGTAGCCTTTCTTTGAAGCAAGGAAAATATAGTCGACATCCTGCTTAAGAGCAAATTTGAAATCACCGCCGGTTCCGGTTTCAGCCTGAAGGTTTGATCCGTCGCTTGCAATCAGCTGCACCACTGATCCCTGTATCGGGCTTCCTGTTTTTTCATCCTTAACAAGCCCGGTAACATTGAATCTCATAGGAGGAAGTTCAAATGTATATAGTTCATCATTCCCTCTTCCCTTACGTGTTGAGCTGAAAACTCCCCGTTCATTGCTGTTTTCAAATGAGATCCCGAAATCGTCGGCGAAGCTGTTAATGGGAGGTTTCATATTCTTTACCACCCACGATCCATCGGGCTGAGCTGTTGCTTTAAATATATCAAGTCCTCCCATTCCGATCTGCCCGTCTGAAGCAAAATAAAGGCTTCCATCATCCCTGATATACGGGAAAAGTTCATTCCCGCTAGTATTAATATCCGGGCCCAGATTTCGGGGTGCCGACCATGAATCATTTTCATCACTGCGGGTGACAACATAAATATCCTTCATACCATATCCCCCAGGCATATCCGAGACGAAATAGAGTGTCAAACCGTCAGCTGAAATTGCCGGATGGGCAGCGACAAGAGAATCCGGGAGGATCTTGGTATCCACAGGATCGCTCCATTTATCGCCTGAACGTTTGGAAACCATAATTATACATCCTTTTTTTTCGCGTTTACCAGCTTCGCACCTGGTAAAATATACTTCTTTGTAGTCGGACGAAAAACAAGGAGTACCATCTTCTGATTCGCTGTTAAGATTATCGACAGGAACCGGAGTGCTCCATTTTGACTTTTTATCGAGTCGGCTCTCAAATATGTCTGTAAAACTTTGTCCAGTGGCCCCGTGTGTTTTATTTCCGGCGGCATCTTCGCGGGAGGAAGTAAAATATATAACACCAAAATCATCACGCCCATAAGCAGGGCTGAAATCGGAGTCTTTGGAATTAAGATCTTTCAGTTCTTCCACTTTGTATGCTTCCGGATTCCGCTGCCATTCCAGGGCAAGCTCACATGCCCTGATTTCCTGATCAGCCCTGGAATCAGAAGGCGCCACCTGTTTATATTTCTTGAATTCATCAACAGCCTGCTGATACTTACCGGTTTTCTTGAGCGATTCTGCCAGCCAATACTGGGCATCGGGCTTTGAAAATGAAGATTTAACTGCCAGCCTGTACCATGTTTCCGCATTCTTGGGATCATTTGTAAGGCGATAACATTCAGCAATCATAAAACCAAGCTCGGTCCTGGATGCCTTATCTGTTTTTTTTGCTTTTGAATATGAATCCTTGAACTGATCAATTGCATCATAATATTCACCGGCGCTGAAGGAAGCATATGCTCTTTCAGCTTTTCGCTTCTGAGCAGGAGATTCCTGAAAACCGAATACTGTCAATAATATAATGATAAATATAAATCGTTTCATAATATTATCTTGAATTTGATTTCAAAAGTAATCAATTTAGGGAAAAAGATATAATAACTATCGATGTACCAAATATTATTATTACCACAAAGGGGCATCAAAAATGATGCCCCTTTGCATTTTAAAAATCATAAAACTTCGATATGATCCTTTATCTTGTGAAAAGCAATTCCCGGTATTTTGGTAACGGCCATATTTCATCATCAACTATCAATTCTAGTTTGTCGATATGCTGTCGGATCTCTTCGAGGTATGGTTTTACTTGTTTTTCATAAGCAAGTGCCTTTTTATATGCATCCTCGATTACATTCGCATTTTTTCTTTCCTCCACCATGTCAAAAACCAGCTTTTTAATCATCGTAATATGTTCTGAAATGATTACAATGGCCTCTTTACTGGTTCCGGCGAGTTTCTCATATTCCTTTGGTTCAAATATCTCCTTCAGTCCTTTAATATTTTCGAGAAGCGAAGACATATATTTAATCCCTGTCGGCACTATATGATTTATTGCAAGGTCAGCAAGAACCCTTGATTCTATCTGGACTTTCTTGGTGAATTTTTCATATTCAACTTCTACGCGGCTCTCAAGTTCCTTATCGGTGAAAACACCCGAACCTATTAGCACATCCCTGGAAGCGACAGACAAGTACCTGCTTATGGATTCCGGAACACTTGCAATATTTGACAATCCTCTTTTCTGAGCTTCCTTATGCCACTCCGGACTGTAATTATCTCCTTCAAAAAGGACATTTTCAGATTCAATGATAGTCTTCTTCAGAACCTGGAATATTGCTTCATCCTTGTTCCTGCCCTTCCTGATAATTGAATCGACTTCTTTTTTGAATTTTACCAGCTGGCGGGCTACTGAAGCGTTTAAGGCGATCATCGCCGCACTGCAGTTGGCTGATGATCCTACAGCCCTGAATTCAAACCTGTTCCCCGTGAAGGCAAAAGGAGATGTTCGGTTACGGTCAGTATTGTCAAGGAGGATCTCAGGTATCTTGCCAATTCCAAGTTTAAGTTCAGTTTTCTGCGCAGGAGTCATCTTCTTATCTGTTACTTTTCGGGCGATTTCATTCAGAGTATTAATCAGATAAGTCCCGAGGAATACAGATATTATTGCCGGCGGCGCCTCATGACCACCAAGCCTCCAGGAATTAGATTCATTCATTACTGAAGCTCTTATAAGTTCATTGCTGTCATGAACAGCTTTAATCACATTTACAAGGAAAGTAAGAAATTGCAGATTTGTTTTTGGATTTTTCCCCGGGGATAAGAGATTAACGCCGGTATTTGTTGCCATTGACCAGTTATTGTGTTTTCCTGATCCGTTGATTCCGGCAAAAGGTTTTTCGTGAAACAAAACCCGGAATTTGTGTTTTCTCGCAACCCGCCTCATTATATCCATCAGAAGCTGATTATGATCGACAGCCAGGTTAACTTCCTCGAACATCGGTGCACATTCAAACTGGTTTGGTGCAACTTCATTGTGACGGGTTTTTACAGGAATTCCAAGCTTATGGGCCTCGCATTCAAAATCCTTTATAAAGCACATTACTCTTTCAGGTATTGATCCGAAATAATGATCGGCGAGCTGCTGGTCCTTTGAGGACTGGTGCCCCATAAGAGTTCTTTCAGCCAACACTATATCAGGACGTGCATAATAGAGTGCTTCGTCAATCAGGAAATACTCCTGTTCTACACCCAGGGTGGCAATCACTTTTCTGACATCCTTGTCGAAATACTGGCATATGTCAGTAGCCGCCCTGTCGAGTTCCGATAATGCTTTGAGGAGAGGTGCCTTGTAATCAAGAGCTTCGCCGGTATAGGATACAAAGATGGTAGGGATACAAAGAGTTGTTCCGACAATAAATACTGGTGAAGATACATCCCAGGCAGTATATCCCCTGGCTTCAAATGTGTTTCGTATTCCTCCGCTGGGAAAACTTGATGCATCAGGTTCAGACTGGACAAGAACTTCGCCTGAAAAATTCTCGACAATATGACCATTGTCCCCATACTCAATGAATCCATCATGCTTTTCAGCTGTCCCGTCAGTAAGAGGATGAAACCAGTGGGTATAATGAGTCGCACCTCTTTCAAGCGCCCAGGCTTTAAGCCCTATTGCTACCTGATCAGCTTCCATCCTGGTCAGGGATTTTCCTTCCTCAATTGCACGTTTAATAACCCTGAAAGCATCCTTCGACAAATAATGCTCCATTTTGTGAAGATTAAAAACATCTATTCCAAAGTATTTTGAAACATTGTTTGCAGGAGTTACAGTCTCAAGCGGGACTCTGCCAAATACTTCCTTTAATGCACTAAATCTTAGTTCTGCCATTTCTCAATATTTTTTCTTGCAAAAATATCTTTTTTTAGATAATATCCATGTTTTTTGCATTTATTTTTATAAATCAACACATATTCTACATCAATACCCCTATTCTATGGGGGGGTACTTAGGATAAATATATACGTTTTTCCATTTTTACCCCTTTTAAATGAAATTCTAATATGTCAGTATCCGGATTGATTATTAAAAAGGGAGCAGGTGATTCTGAGCCATTTTTTAAAAGGAAATTTGTTATATTTGTCGCCTGAATTTAAAAAGGATACATTTTCAATATAAATAAAAAGATTATTCATGTCAGCACTTCAATTTTTAAGGGAAAAAGCAGGAGTATTGGTTGCAGGACTTATCGGGCTTTCATTATTCATATTTGTGGTAAGTGACTTTTTCGGTAATGGTACCGGACAGAGAGCTAAGGCAAAAAAATATTATGAAATCGGAAAGATCGGCGATAAGTCAGTTTCGTACCAGGACTATGACAAGGAGCTGCAGAGCCTCATTGAAATTTATAAATTAACAGGCAACACGAACCTCGACGTCTCTACAACCGAATCATTAAGGGAACAAACCTGGCAGCAAATAATAAGACAAAACATTCTTGATAATCAGTACAAGAAGCTTGGGATTGGAGTCAGTACAGAGGAGCTCGATGGGCTTGTTCTTGGTGACAATCCTCACCAGATAGTAATGCAGTTGTTCACTGATCAGAAGACAGGTACTTTCAATAAATCAGCTCTTGTAAACTTCCTAAGACAGACAGAGGTTGATGAGACAATAAAAAATTACTGGTTGTTTTTTGAAAATGAGATAGTTGACGACAGGATGAGCACTAAATACAATACACTTGTTTCTAAAGGACTGTTTGTGACATCAAAACAGGCTGAGTTCGACAAGAATCTTGCCTCTGCAACCGTTGATTTCAGCTACATTATGAAGAATTACTCATCTGTAACTGATTCTCTGATTAAAATTCTACCCGGCGATATTGAATCTTATTATTCAAAACATAAGGACAACTTTAAAAAAACTGCTCTGAGGGACGCTGAATATGTTACATTTGACGTAGTTCCATCTGAAGATGACATTAAACAGGCTGAAGATTGGATCAACAAAACCAAAGCTGAATTCATCGTAGCGCCCGATCCGGTTCAGTTTATTAACCTTACCGCTGATACTCGTTATGTAGGATTTTTTACGCCGTTAAGCGAGGTTCCCGCCCAGCTGACAGAATTCGTAAAAAGAGAGGACCTGAAAGAAGTATTTGGTCCTTATAATGAAGAAGGAACCCTCAAGGTGGCAAAACTACTGGATGTAGCTGACAGGCCCGATTCGGTGCATGTCAGGCATATTCTGCTGGCCACCGGACAGACCAGATCGCTTGATAAGGCAAAAATCCAGGCTGACAGCCTTATTAAACTTATTAAATCAGGAACTTCATTTGCAACACTTGCAATAACAAATTCTGATGACCAGGGATCGGCTCAGCTGGGAGGAGATCTTGGCTGGTTTCCTGAGGGAAGAATGGTAGTCCCATTTAATAATGCATGCTTCTCTGCAAAAAAGGGAGATATTGTTACTGCTGAAACTACATACGGAATTCATATAATTGAAATTATTGCACAATCAAAGAGTTCCCGTAAATATAATATTGGCATCGTCGACAGAAAGATAATTCCGGGATCAATTACAAACCAGAGAGTTTACAGCGAAGCAAGCCAGTTTGCCGGAACCAATAGCACATATGACAAGTTCAACCAGGCAATAGCTGAAAAGAAACTTACAAAACGAGTTGCCAATGATATCACTCCCCAGCAGAAAACTCTGCCCGGACTTGATAATCCGCGTAATCTTGTAATTTCATTATTCCAGACCGAAAACGGGAAAATCGTTCTGGACAATAATGATCAGGCTGTATTCGAAGTAGGTGACAAATATGTAGTTGCCTATTGCACCAGGGTTCAGGAGGAAGGAATTGCACCAATGAAGGATGTAGAAAATGATATCAGATTTATCGTTTCAAAAGATAAAAAGGCTGAGCTTATTTCAGCTGAATTTGAAAAAAACAATGCGGCCGGAAAAACTCTTGATGATATTGCCAGTTCAATGGGGCTTACAGTTCAGGAAGCAACTCAGATCAATTTCAGATCATACACAGTGCCGGGCGCCGGTTCGGAGCCTGCACTGATCTCGGCTGCCTCCGCTTCAAAGCAAGGTACTGTCGCTGGTCCTGTAAAAGGCGATAATGGTGTATATATGCTTGTCGTGAACAATGCTTCAGCCGCCAGTGATGAAGATCTTAAACTGCTGAAGGAAAGGCTTACTACAACTTTTCAGATGAGAGGCAGTTATGAAGCTTATGAAGCTTTGCGGAAAGAGGCAAATATTATTGATAAAAGGTATAAATTCTATTAGGAACCAGTTTATTCCTTTAACGCAGCCTGGTTTAAATCGGGCATCAGCCTGTTTTTGTTATATACGTAACTTTCAATTGTATTGAAAAGATTGTACTTGTCTGAGACCAGAGCATGTGCATTATGAGGGGCCGGTTCCAGCCTCAGGTTATCAGTTATTTTATATACTGAGTCATAAGAATAGAAGTAATTGTCATAAATAAACTCTTTGATGTCGCGGTTATCCTGCATTAACAGGACTTTTTTGCAACTGCGAAAATTTCTTGCTGTGTCCAGTCCGTCAGATAACCAGCAGACAAACTGAGGTTTTGTGAGGTTGTAGTTGTGGCACAGCATTGACCAGAGTGAGGGCGTAATATCAAGGATAGAAACCAGGGATTTGAAATGCCCTGAAGATTTGAGTAAGGGAGAATAAATAACCAATGGAACATGATATAAACTCAGTCGGCCGGAGATGCCAAAGTTTGAAATGTAATGATCACCTGTTATAACAAATATGGTATTATTAAAATCGGGGTAATCTTTGTATCTGGTGAAAAACCTCCGCAATGCATTATCAGAATATACAAAAGAGGCTAAATGGTCAATATGGGAATTATTCCTTTTTTGCTGTTTTTGAGGTAATTTTTTATTTATTGATTCAGCAAAATAAATGTATTTTTCTTTCCCGGGGATATCGAGATCATTATGGGTTGTAAGTGTAACATATAAGTTAAATAAACTCTGATCATGTTGTTTATCAATGTAATCCAGAGATTTTTCAAAAAGTAATCCATCAGCATAACCCCACTCATTTGCCTCTTCTTCTTTAAAGCCTGAAGTTTCATAATCTTCATAATAGGGAGCAAAATAGTCAGTGCCCTGCTTGTTCATGAAAGCCTTTACATTATCAAATTCATAATATCCTGCATAGAAAATATTGGTTTCATAACCATTTTCTTTTAAAAGACGGACGATGGTAGTATGAGCAGGCATATCTCCTAATTGAAATCCGGTGTTCCCGTTAGGCAATGAGCCAATCATAGACGGCAATATGCCGAAACTTCGTTGAGCCGTAGTAACGCAGTTTTCCCAATACAGACTATTAGCTGCCAGGGAATCGAGGAACGGCGTGAAACTTCCGGAATAGGCTTTCTCTCCGGTAATACCGCGTCCAAGACTTTCCACTACAATAAATACTAGGTTGGGCTTCTTGCTGCCTAAAGCAAAAAATGGAGATAATACATCAGGTGTATTATCAGGGCGTAAGAAAGGAAAGAGAGAATCACAAACCTGCCATTGAGGATACTCCGATGCAAATTGCTGCAGGATAACCGGGTCAGTATTTTTAACCTGAAGAAATTGGCGGTTATAATTAATATCTTCATAAATAAAATATAAAGCTCTGTTTATAATGAACCTGTCGTTCAGTGTGTTCCATCCGTATAATTTATATGGATAATTAATCAGGAATACTGACGCGAAAAGCATTACACCTGAAGATAAAGAAAGGAGTCTCAGGTGATGCCCTGCATTCTTTGCAATAAAAAAAGATATTAAGGAAAAGGCAACTATTACTACAATGCATATGAAAATGAAGAATAAAATGCTGCCGTAACTCTTAACTGTCATATACATTTCATAAAAAGGGCGCACAAATATTTCCTTATTCACCAGATTGCCGCTTACAAAAGCGTAAATAACAAGGATTATCTGCATAAGGAAAAGCGTCCCGAATATCAGGGAAGGAACAATTATACATGCACGTTGAAAACGATTTTGTAATAGAAAATACAAAGGGATGAATACAATAAATACACATCCGCACCAAATTATATCATTCAAAATACACCTGAAGAAAACCGGAGCACTGACGGCAACATTAAACAGGGGTGCCAGCAAAAAGAAATCGATACATCGCAACAGTATGTTTGCGACCAGGTAGACAAATCCAAGGATAAGGTAGGGTTGAAAACGGTCAAGGGCTTTAAGCATAATCACCAAATTTTGATCAGATAAGCATCTCTTTTGCGTTTAGCGTTACTTCGCGTCCACATTGCATAGTAATCAATTGTTTATCAGACTTTTATATAATGAGATAAGTTCTTTCCTAATTTTGTTCTTATCAAATTGTGTCAGCAATTTATTTGAAATTGACAATCCTTCCTTATAAAATTCTTTATCATTCATCATCCTCTTAATAAGGTCAATGAATTGTTCTGTGGTGCAGGCTTTGAGATAAGGATTCTCATAAAGCAGTTTATATACCTCTATATCTCTGAATATTACGGGCATTCCGCTTGCAGCAGCTTCCAAAGGAGCAAGGCCGAAAGTCTCATGATGTGACGGAAAAATCATCAGATCTGAAGCCGCATAAATTAAAGGCATACGCTCTAATTCAATCTGCCCGGTCTGGATCAGATTCGGTCCGGCTTTCCTGAATCTCTCATTTATTCTCATCAGACCCTCGGTCAGAACTCCGAAAGGTCTTCCTCCAGCCCATACAAATCTGGCTTCGGGAATCGCTTCGGCGATATCCAGAAAATCTTCAACTCCTTTCCTCCCTTGTAGTTGTCCGACTCCAAGAACGACATAATCATTTTCTGAAAGACCAAGAATCTTTCGACCCTCTATTCGCCTTTCTTCAGTCCTTCTCCAGGATTCAGTACAAATCGGATGATAAATTTTAACAACAGGTGTGTTAGCACCTGTATCTTTTATTGCCTTCTCTACCATTGGTGAAGGTGCAATGCATACATCTGCATATTCATAAACAGTTTTCAGTCCCCACCTGACAAACGGATAAAATAGCTTCCAGAAGGGCAATGATCCTTTTATTGATTCAGGCACAACATGAGCAGTAAATACCCTTCTCCCTTTATATTTTCTGCCTTTCCACAGATAATAAAAGAAATAGGTATGACTATGAAATACATCACCCCACCCTTCCCCGTTTACAACAACTTCAACATCTCCCTTTTCCTTAAGAAGATCCACATGATCGAGAAAAGCTGTATGTATACCTGTGCCTTTCATCACAAACATACTTTCGGAAACTACGTGTACTTTCATATACGGTGTTTGGAGAATGTCTGTAAAAGTAAAATAATTCTTGTTCTGCTCAAACATTATAGTTGGCAATTCTTTGTTATGCTTATTTTCTCAAATACATTGAATTCCTGATTCCGGTTGAATTTTTTATCTATATTTAATCCCATATTTAAATTTTCGACCCGTGAGAAAGTTACAACTAACCCTCTCCAAATATGATGCTCCGCAGAAAGCCATGCAGGCAGGCATATATCCATATTTCAGGGAGATTGAATCGGATCAGGACACTGTCGTTACAATAAAAGGACAAAAAGTATTGATGTTTGGATCCAACAGCTATCTTGGCCTTACCAATCATCCAAAGATCAAGGAAGCAGCAAAAAAGGCTGTCGACAAGTATGGGACGGGCTGTGCCGGATCAAGGTTTCTTAACGGCACCCTCGATATTCATATCAGGCTGGAAGAAAAACTTGCTGAACTTGTCGGCAAAGATGGCGCACTTTGTTACAGCACAGGTTTCCAGGTTAATCTTGGAGTTGTTTCGGTTTTGACCGGGCGCAGAGATCATATTCTGCTTGATGAGCTCGATCATGCTTCAATAATAGAAGGTAGCAGACTCTCTTTCTCTAAGGTCCTCAAATACGCTCATAATGATATGGCTGCCCTTGAAGGCAAATTGAAACGTTGTTCGCCTGAGAGCCTTAAACTCATCGTGGTAGACGGGATTTTTTCGATGGAAGGCGATATAGTCAAACTGCCTGAACTTGTCAGACTTGCAGATAAATATGATGCGACTATAATGGTCGATGATGCCCACTCAATTGGTGTTTTAGGTAAAAACGGATCTGGTACTTCGTCACATTTTGGCCTCACCGACAAAGTCGACCTGATAATGGGAACCTTTTCAAAATCCCTTGCATCGCTTGGAGGTTTTATTGCGGCAGATAAAGACACCATAAACTACATAAAGCACAATTCACGATCGCTTATCTTCAGTGCAAGCATGACACCTGCTTCTGCAGCATCGGTTCTGGCTGCAATTGATATAATGGTAAGTGAACCTGAACGGATAAAACACCTTTGGGAAATAACTCATTATGCCCTCAGGGGATTCAAGAAAATGGGATTTGACACAGGGAAATCCGAGACACCAATCATTCCTTTATTTATACGCGATGATATCAAAGCCCTTCTTTTAACACAGGCTTTGCTTGCCGACGGAGTCTTTGTCAATCCCGTTGTGTCGCCCGCTGTTCGTAAAGAGGACTGCCTTATACGATATTCACTGATGGCAACTCATACAATAGAGCAGGTTGAGATTTCGATAGAAAAAATCACAAAAGCAGCAAAAGCGCTTAAGATTCTATGACAAGGGTTATATTAATCACCGGGATCTCAACAGGATTTGGCAGACAGACAGCCCATTGTCTTTCAGAACAAGGTCATTCGGTGTATGGTACAGTCCGGAAAGATTGTGAGACAAGTGGCCGGGTTAATGTTCTTAAAATGGATCTTACAGATATTGAATCAATTAAAAAAGCTGTTGCAAATGTTGTTGAAAAAGAAGGAAGGATAGACATACTGATTAACAATGCCGGCATGCATACCGGTGGTCCAATTGAGACAACTTCTCCAGAAAATATCAGGCTGCAGATGGATACCAATTTCATCGGGATGGTATATCTCACAAACTCGGTATTGCCAATAATGCGAAAACAGGGTGGCGGGATGATCATAAATATAAGTTCGATAGGAGGATTGATCGGATTGCCTTTTCAGGCTTTCTATTCAGCCAGCAAATTTGCGGTTGAGGGATTCAGTGAAGCGCTGAGAATGGAAGTCAGAGACTTCAATATAAAAGTTGTTGTCGTAAATCCAGGTGATTTTCATACTAACAATTCTGCCAATCGCAGGAATTTCCTTGCACCGGCGGGGCCCTATCAGAAGCAATTCGAAAAGTCGTTGTCAATTATTGAAAAAGATGAATCGGGCGGGTGGGATCCGGAAATTCTGGCAGGAAGAATTGCAAAGATAGTTGAATGCAGAAACCCGGGTCAGAGATATGTTATTGCATCATTCGAACAAAGGCTTGCCGTGATCCTGAAGCGGATCTTGCCTGGCAGGTGGTTCATGAGGATTCTCGCAAGTCATTATTAGATAAAACACGTAGAGCCGGATCTGAGATCCGGCTCTACTGTATTATAAGTCGGCGACTACCTACTCTCCCACTAATGCAGTACCATCGGCGCTGACGGGCTTAACTTCTCTGTTCGGAATGGGAAGAGGTGGAACCCCGCCGCTATAGTCACCTTAAGACATTTTAATATTTTAACATATTGGCAAAGAAAAATCAATAAGATCCTACCCGGAAAGTTCTCGGGTAATTAGTACTGCTCGGCTTTGACGTTACCGCCTTTACACCTGCAGCCTATCAACGTCGTAGTCTTCAACGACCCTTAAGGGAGATCTCATCTTGAGACGAGCTTCGTACTTAGATGCTTTCAGTGCTTATCTCTTCCAAACATAGCTACCCTGCGATGCAGCTGGCGCCACAACAGGTGCACTAGAGGTCTGTCCAACACGGTCCTCTCGTACTAGTGTCAGGTTCTCTCAAATCTCCTACGCCCACAACAGATAGGGACCGAACTGTCTCACGACGTTCTGAACCCAGCTCGCGTGCCACTTTAATCGGCGAACAGCCGAACCCTTGGGACCTTCTCCAGCCCCAGGATGTGACGAGCCGACATCGAGGTGCCAAACCGCCGCGTCGATATGAGCTCTTGGCGGCGATCAGCCTGTTATCCCCGGAGTACCTTTTATCCTTTGAGCGATGGCCCTTCCATACGGAACCACCGGATCACTATGCTCTACTTTCGTACCTGATCGACTTGTCAGTCTCACAGTCAAGCGCCCTTATGCCATTGCACTCTCCGCACGGTTACCAATCGTGCTGAGGGCACCTTTAGAAGCCTCCGTTACTCTTTTGGAGGCGACCACCCCAGTCAAACTACCCACCAAACAATGTCTTCCGCCGGTTGGCGGAGTTAGGTTCCAGATAAATAAAGGGTCGTATTTCAAGGTTGACTCCACGATTCCTGGCGAAACCGCTTCATAGTCTCCGACCTATCCTACACATCACTTACCCAAAATCAATGTTAAGCTATAGTAAAGGTTCACGGGGTCTTTCCGTCCCGTTGCGGGTATCCGGCATCTTCACCGGAACTACAATTTCACCGAGCTCGTGGCTGAGACAGTGCCCAGATCGTTACACCATTCGTGCAGGTCGGAACTTACCCGACAAGGAATTTCGCTACCTTAGGACCGTTATAGTTACGGCCGCCGTTTACTGGGGCTTCAATTCAGAGCTTCTCCATATTGCTACAGATAACCCCCCCTCTTAACCTTCCAGCACCGGGCAGGTGTCAGGCCTTATACCTCATCTTTCGATTTCGCAAAGCCATGTGTTTTTGCTAAACAGTCGCCTGGGCCATTTATCTGCGTCCTATCATCACTGACAGGAGACCTTTATTCCAAAGTTACAGGTCTAATTTGCCTAGTTCCTTAGCCACGGATCACTCGAGCACCTTAGGATTCTCTCCTCGACTACCTGTGTCGGTTTGTGGTACGGGCACCATACACCTGATGCTTAGAGGTTTTTCTTGGAAGTCTGTTTAGGATCACTATCCACTTGCCCGAAGGCTCATGGTACTCTCAGGTTCATCATCTCCCAGCTGTTAACCGGAAAATATAACTACACCCTTTAACGTACTATTCCGTCAGTACGCGGATCTTTCACTCCTCCGTCTCCCCTTCGCAGTATACGGTGGTACTGGAATATTAACCAGTTATCCATTAGGATCGCCTCTCGGCTTACCCTTAGGACCCGACTAACCCTGATCCGATTAGCGTTGATCAGGAAACCTTAGTCTTTCGGTGTGCCGGTTTCTCACCGGCATTATCGTTACTTATGCCTACATCTTCTTTTCCAGACGCTCCAGTCTGCCTTACGACAAACCTTCAACGCCGACTGGAATGCTCCCCTACCAATCACCCCGCCGTAGCGGGGTAAGTTCATAGCTTCGGTAATATGCTTATGCCCGTTTATTATCCACGCACAACCGCTCGACTAGTGAGCTGTTACGCACTCTTTAAATGAATGGCTGCTTCCAAGCCAACATCCTAGCTGTCTAAGCAGTCGCACTTCGTTAATTCAACTTAGCATATATTTCGGGACCTTAGCTGATGATCTGGGTTCTTTCCCTTTTGTCCACGGACCTTAGCACCCGCGGGCTCACTCCCGGAGATCATCTTGCAGCATTCGGAGTTTGTCAAGGATCGATAGGCGGTGAAGCCCTCTAGCCTTATCAGTAGCTCTACCTCTGCAAGACTCCTACCGAGGCTGCACCTAAATGCATTTCGGGGAGTACGAGCTATTTCTCAGTTTGATTAGCCTTTCACCCCTATCCTCAGTTCATCCAAAGACTTTTCAACGTCAACTAGTTCGGCCCTCCATCCCGTGTTACCGGAACTTCAGCCTGACCAAGGATAGATCACAAAGTTTCGCGTCTACCTCCACTAACTATACGCCCTATTCAGACTCGCTTTCGCTTCGGCTCCAACTCTCTAAGTCTTAACCTTGCTAGTGAAGTGTAACTCGTAGGCTCATTATGCAAAAGGCACGCCGTCATCACGCCTAAGCGTGACTCCGACAGGTTGTAAGCGCACGGTTTCAGGTACTATTTCACTCCCCTGTTCGGGGTGCTTTTCACCTTTCCCTCACGGTACTGGTTCACTATCGGTCTCTCAGAAGTATTTAGCCTTGCCAGATGGTCCTGGCAGTTTCAGTCAGGATTTCTCGTGTCCCGACCTACTCAGGATACCTCTATTATTAATGATTTTTACGCGTACGGGACTTTCACCCACTACGGTGCCACTTTCCAGAAAACTTCCGCTTCTGATCATCAATAAATGTTAAGGTCCTTCAACCCCATAATTGCCGAAACAATTACGGTTTGGGCTTTTCCCCGTTCGATCGCCACTACTTAGGGAATCACTAAATTGTTTTATCTTCCTCCGGATACTAAGATGTTTCAGTTCTCCGGGTTTGCTTCCTGATTGCTCAGGATATCACGCCTTCAGCGTGATGGGTTACCCCATTCGGAAATCCGCGGATATAATGGATATTTGCTCCTCCCCGCAGCTTATCGCAGCTTGTCACGTCCTTCGTCGCCTCTGAGAGCCAAGGCATTCACCATGCGCCCTTATTTACTTTTCTCGAATATAATCTTACTAATTTCTCTTTTGTTTTATTGCCAATATGTCAAAGAACCTTATGAGTCTTGCCCCCAACCCCCTGAAGGGGGCTGCTTTTCAAAGTCCCCTTTAGGGGATTCAGGGGCGAACCCTCAAAATATGATAAATGAAGTATTACCAGGCGGAGATACAGATTAATCTTCTCCAGAAAGGAGGTGTTCCAGCCGCACCTTCCGGTACGGCTACCTTGTTACGACTTAGCCCCAGTCACTGGTTTTACCCTAGGCCGCTCCTTGCGGTTACGGACTTCAGGTACCCCCAACTTCCATGGCTTGACGGGCGGTGTGTACAAGGCCCGGGAACGTATTCACCGCGCCATGGCTGATGCGCGATTACTAGCGAATCCAGCTTCACGGAGTCGAGTTGCAGACTCCGATCCGAACTGAGACCGGCTTTCGAGATTCGCATCCTGTCTCCAGGTAGCTGCCCTCTGTACCGGCCATTGTAACACGTGTGTAGCCCTGGACATAAGGGCCGTGCTGATTTGACGTCATCCCCACCTTCCTCACGGTTTACACCGGCAGTTTCGTTAGAGTTCCCGGCATTACCCGCTGGCAACTAACGATAAGGGTTGCGCTCGTTATGGGACTTAACCCGACACCTCACGGCACGAGCTGACGACAACCATGCAGCACCTTGCAAAGAGTTCCGAAGAAAATCAGCCTTTCAGCTGAATGCACTCTACATTTAAGCCCAGGTAAGGTTCCTCGCGTATCATCGAATTAAACCACATGTTCCTCCGCTTGTGCGGGCCCCCGTCAATTCCTTTGAGTTTCAGCCTTGCGGCCGTACTCCCCAGGTGGATCACTTAATGCTTTTGCTTAGCCGCTGACTGTGTATCGCCAACAGCGAGTGATCATCGTTTACGGCGTGGACTACCAGGGTATCTAATCCTGTTCGATCCCCACGCTTTCGTGCATCAGCGTCAGTAATGGCCCAGCAAGCTGCCTTCGCAATCGGTGTTCTGTGTAATATCTAAGCATTTCACCGCTACATTACACATTCCGCCTACCTTGACCATACTCAAGACAAACAGTATCAATGGCAAGTCTACAGTTAAGCTGCAGGTTTTCACCACTGACTTATTCGTCCGCCTACGCACCCTTTAAACCCAATAAATCCGGATAACGCTCGCATCCTCCGTATTACCGCGGCTGCTGGCACGGAGTTAGCCGATGCTTATTCCCAGGGTACCGTCAATTCCGGTCACGACCGGAAAATTCACCCCCTGGAAAAGAAGTTTACAACGCATAGCGCCTTCTTCCTTCACGCGGGATGGCTGGTTCAGGCTTGCGCCCATTGACCAATATTCCTCACTGCTGCCTCCCGTAGGAGTCTGGTCCGTGTCTCAGTACCAGTGTGGGGGATCACCCTCTCAGGTCCCCTAAACATCGTAGCCTTGGTAGGCCGTTACCCTGCCAACTAGCTAATGTTCCGCATGCCCATCCCGTACCGCCTGAGCTTTAAATAATAATGGATGCCCATCATTATCTTTATGGGATATTAGTCCGAATTTCTCCGGGTTATCCCCCTGTACAGGGTAGGTTGCATACGTGTTACTCACCCGTGCGCCGGTCGCCACCAAAGTATTGCTACCTCGTGCTGCCCCTCGACTTGCATGTGTTAAGCCTCCCGCTAGCGTTCATCCTGAGCCAGGATCAAACTCTTCATTGTAAAAATTTGTTCGTTTTGTCTTTTTCAAAGATCAATCCTACTACGCTCAATTCTAAATACTAACAAGTTTTTAGCGAGATAGTCATATCTCGCCTGGTTGCTACTTCATTAATTCAAAGAACTTTTTTCGTCCGCTTCAGGTTCGGTTTAACCCTGCATGAAGGCAGACATTTTCCCTTTTTACTTTTGGGGCGATAAAGTTAATCATTCTTAATCACTTGTCCAAAAAAAAGGAGATATTTTTTCCGGCTTGCTCTCCTTAATCTTTCCTCTTCTTCCCGAAGCCGAAATCGTATCTCTTTTACCCCTTCAATTAACTCTTCGCTACAAAAGCGGGTGCAAATGTATTAATCATTACTTTAAATCCCAAATATTATCGCGATTATTTTCAAAAGAATATTTCTGTTTGAAAAAATCCTGCATTATGCTCTGAATATGAGCCAAATACATTCAGTAATAAAAAGAACTATTTTTTCGCTTTCGCGAGTTTAGGTGGACTGTGTCCACCGAAGCCCGGAGAAGCCTGCGAAAGGGCGAAGCCCTACTTCTCCGCCGGATGGCGGATTCGTAGGGCGAAGGTGGAGAATAAGGGAGTCGAACCCTTGACCCCCTGCGTGCAAGGCAGGTGCTCTGGCCAACTGAGCTAATTCCCCAAGTAGTCCCACTCAGAGTTGAACTGAGGACCTCTACATTATCAGTGTAGCGCTCTAACCAACTGAGCTATGGGACTATTTATTGTATCTTTATCGGTAATTTGCACTTAAATAAATTCAAAGAACAGCCATCAAACTTTTGGGACGTCAAAGATAACGCTTCAAAAATTCCCTGCAAAGAAAAAAATAAAATTTTTCCCGACATCAAGAAATAAATCACCGGATGCCCATGCTCTCAAATGAAAAATGTATTTTCGTGAATATTTTTTTTCTATGTCGAATGTAGTTATCATACCAACCTATAAGGAGAAAGAAAACATAGAATCACTGATCAAGGCCATTTCTTCTCTATCTGTTTCATTCGACATACTTGTCATCGACGATAACTCTCCTGACGGAACCGGAACCATCGTTAAAAATCTTTTACCTCTATATCCTAATGTCCATCTTATAGAACGGTCCGGCAAACTTGGTCTCGGAACAGCCTATATTACCGGTTTCAGGTGGGCCCTTGAAAAAGGATATACCTTTATATATGAAATGGATGCTGACTTTTCGCATGACCCCGATGATCTGGTAAAACTTTTCAATGCGTGCAACGATAAGGGAGCCGACGTTGCAATCGGGTCAAGATATATCAGCGGAGTAAATGTTGTGAACTGGCCCCTGAGCCGTGTGCTTATGTCTTACTTTGCTTCCATATATGTCAGACTGGTAACTGGCATGAAAATTATGGACGCCACAGCAGGATTTCTCTGCTATAAAAAAGAGGTCCTGGAGAATATTAAACCTGCCCAGATAAAATCAAGGGGATATTGCTTCCAGATAGAAATGAAATTTATTGCCTGGAAACTCGGCTATAAAATAGTAGAGATCCCTATAATATTCACCGACAGGAAACTTGGAACCTCCAAGATGTCGGGAGGTATATTCAACGAGGCTCTGTGGGGAGTGCTGAGAATGAAGCTGAGAAGTTGGTTTATCAAGTATAATAAGAAGAATTAAACCCCTCTCCCGCTACGCGGGATCTCCCCCAAGGGGGAGAGAATTCTGTTGTTAAAACAAAATTAATGTTGAAAGTTGGGAGTTTTTCCCCCCTGGGGGGAATTAAAAGGGGGACGTCGATTAAGTGTTTGAGATTCACTGACAATGAATAATATCTTTATTAAGAATGCCACTATAATAAATGAAGGCAGTAGCTTCAGGGGAGAAGTGCTGATCAGGGGTGAGTATATTTCTTCGGTTGCTCCTCCCGGACAGATAAGAATTCCGGAAAAAGCACTTACTATCGATTCATCAGGACTGCTACTGATCCCGGGAGTAATTGACGACCAGGTTCATTTCAGGGAACCAGGCCTTACTCACAAGGGAAATATCTTCACCGAATCGCGTGCTGCTGTTGCAGGAGGCATCACCTCCTTTATGGACATGCCAAACACCAATCCACAGACAGTTACAAATGCACTTCTGAATGAGAAGTTCCGACTTGGATCTGAGAGCTCACTTGCAAATTATTCCTTCTATATCGGGGCAACCAATACAAACCTCGATGAAGTGCTGGATGCCGACCCTTCAGGAGTTTGCGGAATAAAACTTTTTATGGGATCATCCACCGGCAACATGCTTGTTGACAATGAAACGGCATTAAGGAACCTGTTCTCAAAAGCTGAAATACCTGTTGCCTGCCACTGCGAATCAGAACCCGTCATTAGAATAAACAGTGAAATTTACAGGGAAAAATTCGGGGAAGATGTGCCTGTTAAAATGCATCCGCTGATCCGCAGTCGCGAGGCTTGTTTCTTATCTTCATCATATGCAGTTAAGCTTGCAAAGGAATATAATACCCGCATTCATATCCTTCATCTTTCAACGGCTGATGAAATGAAGCTCTTCAGCAATGAACTGCCACTTGCTCAAAAAAGGATAACAGGGGAAGTATGTGTCCACCATCTGTGGTTTGATGAAACGGCATATGACGAAAAAGGAACACTGGTTAAATGGAATCCTGCCATTAAGACAAGATTTGACAGGGAAGCTTTGCTGAAAAGCACTTTTAATGATATCATAGATGTTGTGGCAACTGATCATAGTCCCCACACAACCGAAGAAAAAAACAACAGCTATTTCAAAGCTCCATCGGGAGGACCTCTTGTTCAGCATTCGCTTGTAGCGATGCTGGAGCTATGGCACAGAAAATTGATCTCAATTGAAAAAATAGTGGAAAAAATGTGCCATAATCCTGCCATACTATTTAATATAAGGGAGCGGGGATTCATAAGGGAGGGATATAAAGCCGATCTCTGCCTGGTTGACCCTGATGATCCCTGGACTGTAACAAAGGAGAACATTCTTTACAAGTGCGGGTGGTCCCCATTCGAAGATACAACTTTCAGATCAAGGGTTGTTAAGACGATTGTGAACGGGACTATAGTTTATGACAACGGGGTGATCAATGATAATTACCGGGGCCAGAAACTGACTTTCAGTCGGTAGTAACCTTTCGCACAACAAACCGCACCGAATTTCGTGTTCTTTGCTCAAGCAATATCTCCCTTCCGATGGTCATCCTTTCAATGGCTTCCGGTGTATAATGGCGTATTGAAAGCATCTCGACATTATCATTGTAAGCCGCTGTAAACTCTGTTTTAAGATCATTTATAAGAGATCCAATCCTGGTCCGGTCATCGTCAACGCAGACATCAATGCTTATGGCGCTCGCTTCTACCATGTTCACCTTAATTCCATGCCGGATAAAGAGATAAAAGATCCTGCTCAGGTTTTCTCCCATCGCAAATGAAAAATCTTTCGGCAGTATTGAGATCATCATCTGATTTTCCTTTTTTACAAAAACAGGAAGACCATGTTTCAGTGCTGTATCAGACTTAATAATTGTCCCGGCCTCTTCAGGCACAAGAAAAGATTTTACATGAAGAGGGATGCTTTTATTATGAAGTGGCTTAATTGTCTTGGGATGGATCACTTTTGCACCCGAGAAAGTCATTTCAACTGCTTCCCGGTATGAAACTTCTTCAAGTCTGGTGGCATCTGATAGCCATTTAGGATCAGCATTCAAAAGGCCGGGTACATCCTTCCACACTACAACTCTTTCAGCATCAAGCATATTTGCCAGCAGGGCAGCCGTGTAATCGGATCCTTCCCTTCCCAGAGTGGTTGTCTGGCCTGAAATTGTGCTTCCGATAAATCCCTGTGTCACATATATATTCGTCCCCTTAAAACTGAACACGTTTTTAACCCTGGCAGTACTTTCGTTCCACAGGATGTCGGCGTCACGAAATCTGTCGTCGGTTATCAGGTTCCCCCTTATATCAATCCATTCTGCTTTCAGACCGCTGTTCTTAAGAAATGCCGCAACTATAATTGTTGACCAGATCTCACCATAAGATACAACTTGATCATATTCATAATCATATTCAGACTTTTTTGTTGATCTAAGATACTCTTCCAGTTTTGCAAATGAATTGTCAATTTTACTTTTTGCTGAATCCGCTGCCGGGGAAAGCTCCTCAGCTACAGACAAATGATAGTTGTAAATTTCATCCAGCAATTCTTTGTAACTCTCATCACCCGCGATCCAGGTTTTGAGCACCTTTTCAAGGGCATTTGTTGTTTTCCCAAAAGCGGAAACAACTATTACCAGATTATCTTTTACTGTCGTGACTATTTCTTTAAGATTTCTTATCCCACCGGCATCTTTTATTGATGCCCCTCCGAATTTATATACTATCATTAGCCTTATTTTGGCCCAAAATTATTATTTCCTGTTTAAATATTAACTCAAATGCAGACATTAATAATTATTCAAATCCGCTACCCTCCTGATAATCATCAATTAGTCCTGCTTTATTCCGCCCCATACGGGGCTCGTTGAGAGGTAGTGCTTCATTAGGGACGGGCTTTGCCCATCCCTAAAAATATTTTGGGCCTACGGCCTGATAAAATACTATATAATATTCTACAGTTTCGTAGGAATATCACAACATATTCGCGATATGTTCGACCGTCCCGCAGGAATATCACAACATATTTGCGATATGTTCCACCGTCCCGTAGGGACATCATAATATATAGCGGAGCATCGCTTCGTATAAGCAGTACCTTACAATCTCCCAGCCCCGTAGGGGCGTAATAATATATCCTCATGGTGTTTTTAGCCTTATATCCATTTATAGGATTCATTTTAGTAAATTTGACGCTTTATTTGCGCTGATGAAGGAGAATGGTATAACAAAACTCTATTCCGGTCACCCCGCCCTGAACGATCTTCTCGCTGTAATTGATTCCGATTTACCCGTGACACGATGCAGTATTGAGGGTTTAACAGGCTCGGCAAAATCCATTATCCTCTCCCATCTATTTCAAAACACCCAGCTTATCCATGTAGTAATAATTCCAGAGAAGGAAGAAGCAGCATACTTTTATAATGATCTTGTCTCTCTTTCAGGTGATGAAACAATTTTCTTCTTTCCATCCACTTATAAAAGGTCGGTCCAGTATGAACAGACCGAACCTGCCAATATAGTCCTTCGCACTGAAGTGCTGAACCATCTTGCATCAGGTAAAAGAAAAGGGGTAATTGTCACCTACCCTGAGTCTGTAATGGAGAAAGTCATCAGCAAAAGGAACCTGAAGAAGAATACGTTCCAGGTGAACAAGGGGGACAAATTATCGCTGGATTTTCTGGAGGAGATGCTCCGCGAGTACAATTTTGAACGTGTTGATTTTGTCTATGAACCGGGTCAGTATTCCATCAGGGGAAGCATAGCTGATGTATTTTCATACGCTGCCGATTATCCTTACCGTATCGATTTCTACGGGGATGAAGTTGATACAATCAGAACATTCAATCCCGATGACCAGCTTTCGGTAACCATACAAAAACAGGTTTCAATAATTCCCAATATACAGGACATCTCAATTGAAGAGATCAATGATTCTTTTACTGACTTCCTGCCCCCATCATCTGTAATCTGGACAGAAGATGGTTCATTGATAAGGGAACGTATCAATAACATCTGGTCCCAGACTGCCCAGAGAGAAGAATCGGGGCAGATTTCGCGAAAAATGGAGCTTGTAATGACAGGCAGCAGATTCATGGAAGAGTGCGGGAAATTCAGGACCATTGAGTTTGGGAAACAGAGCATCTTTGGAGCTGATATAAAATTTGAATTCCGTACCGAACCTCAGCCGGTTTTCAATAAGAATTTTGAACTCCTTTCCGAAAAACTCAGGTCCAATAAGGTTTACGGCTATCAGACTTTTATCGTTTCAGAGAGCCAGTCACAAATAGACAGGCTCAGGGATATCTTCTCAGAAATTAGTCCGGAGGTTCATTTTGATCCTTTATTATTGAATCTTCACAATGGTTTTACTGATAATGATCTTAGGATTTCGGTGTTCACTGACCATCAGATATTTGACAGGTATCACAAATTCAGGATAAGAGGCTATTTTTCAAGAAAGGAAAGCATTTCCGTAAAAGAGCTTACCGGACTCAATCCGGGTGATTATGTGGTTCATATAGATCATGGGATAGGGAAATTCGGAGGGCTTGAGAAAATCGAAGTCAACGGGAAGATCCAGGAAGCCATAAAGCTGGTTTACAGAGACAATGACATCCTCTATGTAGGCATCCACTCACTGCACAGGATATCGAAGTACAAAGGGAAGGATGACTCAGAGCCCAGGATCTACAAGCTTGGTTCCGGAGCATGGCAGAAGCTTAAGCAAAACACAAAAAAAAGAGTCAAGGATATTGCAAAAGATCTTATCCGTCTTTACGCCGAAAGGATGTCAGTGCCCGGCTATTCATTTTCACCCGATTCATACCTTCAGCGCGAGCTTGAAGCATCATTTATCTATGAGGACACTCCTGATCAGCTAAGCGCCGCTCTTGCCGTTAAGGAAGATATGGAAGCTGATCATCCGATGGACAGGCTCGTGTGCGGAGACGTCGGTTTCGGCAAGACCGAAGTGGCAGTAAGAGCCGCTTTTAAGTCGGCTGCCGACAGCAAGCAGACTGCCATTCTTGTCCCGACAACAATTCTAGCACTTCAGCATTACAAAACATTTTCTTCGAGGCTTAAAGGATTCCCCTGCAATGTTGATTACATTAGCCGTCACAGACAACCGGCCGATCAGAAGAAGATATTCAGCCAGCTTGCCAATGGAAAAATTGATGTAATCATCGGCACTCACAAGCTTGTGGGTCAGGATGTTAAGTTCAAAGATCTCGGACTGCTTATCATCGATGAGGAACAGCGATTCGGCGTTTCGGTAAAGGAGAAGATCAAGAAGATGAAGGCAAATGTAGACACGCTGACACTTACAGCCACACCTATACCGCGCACATTGCAGTTTTCCCTGATGGGAGCACGCGATCTCTCAATCATAAATACTCCGCCTCCGAACAGGATGCCAATTGTTACTGAATTACACGGCTTCAATGAGGAGATAATCAGGGAAGGAATTGAATATGAGGTATCCCGTAACGGGCAGGTATTTTTTATTCACAACAGGGTTGAAAATATAAAGGAGTTGCAGACAAAGATCAGCCGTATCTGTCCCAATGTTAAAACTGCGGTTGTTCACGGAAAAATGGATGGCAGGGATATTGAAAATGTGATGTTTGATTTTATCCAGGGCGATTATGATGTCCTAATTGCAACTACAATAATTGAATCGGGACTCGATATTCCCAATGCAAATACAATCTTTATAAATGATGCCCACCATTTTGGTCTTTCAGAACTTCATCAGCTAAGGGGACGGGTGGGAAGATCGAACAGGAAGGCATTCTGTTACCTGCTTGCACCTCCGCCGGACAACCTTACGCATGAAGCAAGACGACGGATCAAAGCAATTGAGGAATTCTCGGAGCTGGGTAGTGGCTTTAACATTGCCATGCAGGACCTTGACATCCGCGGATCGGGAAACCTTCTGGGAAGCGAACAGAGCGGGTTTATTGCGGATGTTGGATTTGAAACATATCAGAGGATACTTAATGAAGCACTGGCTGAACTGAGAGAATCGGAATATACCGAGCAGTCAGTGGAACAGAAAAATCCGGACCAGCCTGTCAAAGAA
>Ga0315293_10000280_pt1 | contig 45766 bp, 61 predicted proteins | sample YL17G13_20_MG_FD_203071 | JGI IMG/M metagenome (GOLD analysis project Ga0315293, IMG submission 203071) | Sediment microbial communities from Yellowstone Lake, YNP, Wyoming, USA - YL17G13_20 | ecosystem: Environmental > Aquatic > Freshwater > Lake > Sediment | place: USA: Wyoming | collected... | reverse complement strand
GCCTACAGGGCAAGCCGGACAAGCTAGCCTACAGGGCAAGCCGGACAAGCTAGCCTACAGGGCAAGCCGGACAAGCTAGCCTACAGGGCAAGCCGGACAAGCTAGCCTACAGGGCAAGCCGGACAAGCTAGCCTACAGGGCAAGCCGGACAAGTAAAGCCTATTCGGCTGTATACCCGTCAAAGTATACGCCTTCTTCTTTGGTAGCGTCATCTTGACAGTGTTCTTGTGCCTGTTCTAGTGTTACGCCCTCTAATATTACCCTATTTTCTAGGCCTGTACTTGGATAAAAGAAACGTATAATCTTGTATGTTTGCATAGTGTTTTATCTTTTGTTGTTTTTGTTTTTTATTGACAAGATAACTCTTGATACACATCCCAATTAATAACGCCTTGCCTATCAATAAGGCCTTTATCAATGAGGCCTTGCGCTGTTCTACCATAACACCCTTGTAAACTCCAAGCTTGTCCAGTTTTTATCAATTCCGCAAATAATTCAAGGATTCCCTCATTATCTAATTCCCCTGATTCAAAAGCGATAATTTTATCTACTAGCATGGTATAACCTCTCTTTGTTTATGTTTTTTAAAGCTTATTGGGATTATATACTATATAATCATAGTTTTGTTTTTGGTATTTTCTCATAAAACTATACTTATTTTTGTTTAGTTTTCTTTCAGTTTTACAAGCTATACATTCTGAAAGATAAAAGTACCTGCTAGCAGATATATCTTTTATACCTTGTTTATTTGAATATACTTCTGTATATGTTACCATGTTTTTATCCTTTCCTTTATTTAAGTTTAGGCCTTCTCTATATTATAGTCTTATGCTATAAATAACCTGCACGGCCTTAAATAACATTGTACCATAAAATAACAATATGCCTATTGTAAAGATGATTATATATTTCATTGGAGTATATCCTTTTAAAGTATTATAAAACTCTATACTCTTGGATGTATACTTGGGATTGTCCAGCCTCATAGATACCATAGGCAAAGCCTTTTTTAACCTTTGTTAAAAACTGATTCGCTGTTAAGGCGGGCTCTGATTCACGCCCAAAGCCTGAATTGTCTACAAAGTATAGATTGCCTGTTACCTCAAAGCCTTTAGGCAAATAATATCCCATAAAAGGCATTTTAAAAACGCCCTCATCCTCATCACATTGGGCGATATATGGCGTTAATTTTTGTTTTTTGGCCTTAACGGTATGCTCATCCTGTATTGATTTCATAGTTTCTAATGAATACATTTTAACACCTCCATTTAAAGTATTGTTATTAAGTTACTCTTGATTTTCTTGTTTTATCCTATGGCCAAGATTTAAGAGGGATAATTTTATTGCTAGTTTTTCTTGTTTATCTTCTGATAAAGCATAATCAATCTTTAAAGATTTAACCCTTTCATTATCCTGATATAAAGATATAGCGTGATTTAAGTATTGCATGGCATCACCTCCCGATTATTTAAGATGTTATTAATATTATCCTATTAAGATTCTAAAATATCCCCTGATTATCCTAGTTATCCTTTGGCCTTTAGAAAATTGCGCCCAAAGTTTACACCTCTTTATTTTATTTGTCATGTTTTCACCTCCCTTAAGTATTAAGTATTGTTTTTCTTAAGTATTAAGTAGGCCTAGCATGACCAGCTTGGCCTATGGCCTAGTATGACCAGCTTGGCCTATGGCCTAGTATGACCAGCTTGGCCTATGGCCTAGCATGACCAGCTTGGCCTATAATGATAATATATAATCCTTAATATTAAAACTATGTACTTCCTCTTCATTAATATCATTTAAACAATACAGTTCAATAGTATCAAAGAAAACAAGTATAGCCTCAACTGTATAATCTCGTATAAGCTCATCATATAAGGCCTCAATACAAGCTTGCAATTCATAAACATCATTAACCTCTAACGCATGGCAATAGTGGCCTTTGCGCTTGTCAAGTATATCATTGACTATAATATTATTCATAATGCACCTCTCTTATATGTTAGCTAGTTTTAAACCCCTTAATAGGTCATTGTCTACATTATACCTTATATCTTTTATAGTGATGTTTTCCTTGTCTTTTATCACCTTCAATATATTGTTAGTATTATCCTTTAATAATGCAAAGCTTGCCTGATATAGTTTAACGTTTGTCAAGGTGCCAATATCCTCATAGGGATAATACACCCTTAAATACAATACATCATCTAATATAATACCTCTTATAAAATCATCATAGGCCGCTTGCCTTCCCTTATTATATAGTTGTATAGCATGGGAAGCTTGACCGCTTATGTATTCGTTAGTATAGGGATTATAGCTTATTCTGTATTCATTCATGGGATTATACCTTATAGATTAATGTTTTATCCTTAACTATGTTATGATAGGCTTTATATTTATTGATTATAATATCTTTGGCCTGAAAAACATTATCCGCATAACATACATCTGTTATCGTAAAATTATATAGTTTACCTTTGCAATATAATTTTACTCTATACTTATTCATGGGATTATATCCTTATGCTTGCCATACCTCTATTAAATAATATCCTTTATGCTTATATACTGTAAAGCCTTTATAATCTTTTAGCATAGTCTTAAATAGTCCAGCGGATATTTTCTTAAACCTTAACAGTTTTTGATTATATAGATGTGTCCTCTTGCCTTGCGCATCCTCAATTATAGCGCATAAATTATCTTTATAAAATATACTCAATTCGCCCTTATTAAATAGGTCAAATTTAGCATCCTCTATATTATCATTGTCTAGATATAACAGGGATATATTATCTTTGTAAATCTTGCCTGTATCATCCAGCCAATATCCTCTTATATCTGTTTTATGCTTAACTATATTAAATAAGGTATAACTCATATTATCATCATCCCTTTGGGAATAATAATATTAAACTTCTCTCAACTCCTCGCTGGTAATCGCATAATGCCAATACAATACAAGGTCGTACTCTTTTTTGTAGTACGCCTTATATAATAGAATGGCTTTTTCTTGTCGCGTTCTTTGTACGTCTTGCAGTATATTTTCCATTGTCTTATCCTTCCTTAACTGTCAATTAAACTATAAAACATATAATCCAGCTTGTCAATGGCAGACCGAATATTTTTATAGTTTATAACTTGTTACACTTCAATAGTTTATAAACTATTTGCAAATATTTTATAACTGATAAAAATAAACGTATCCAAAACATCCATATATAATCCTTCCCTATATAATACCTTCCATATAGGGCACTTGGTGCCTACTGGTCACGTTTGCACTGGATGCCTACTGGTCACGTTTGCACTGGATGCCTACTGGTCACGTTTGCACTGGATGCCTACTGGTCACGTTTGCACTGGATGCCTACTGGTCATGCTTGCACTGGATGCCTACTGGTCACGTTTGCATATACATATATTAATACCTATATAATAGAAAAATAGGAAACCACTATCTCGCATATACCTTAATAATGATACAACCCTATACATGGCAAGGTGAAACCGCTACCTGGTAGCGTTACCTTGACCGCTTGTCTTATGTTGTAACCTGTTATATATCAATTGGTTATGCGAGATAACGCTTCCTTTGTCCAGGGAAGGGCTTCCTTATTTTGGGGGTGGTGGCTTTGACATGCTCGATTCAGTAAATTTACCCTAATTTCCCATAGTTCATAAGCCCAACTGGCACAATAGGTTACAAACTATGCTATATAAGCTGGCTAGGTAAGCCCAAAACCCCCCAACCAACAAAAAACCCAGCAACCACAACCCACATAACCATATCGTTGAGACCAACGAAATGGTCTACCATATAGCCCACCCAGACAAAATGGTTAGCGTAAGTTCCTTTCCTTTCCTTTACTGGCACGTTTCATACAAGCAATTGTATAGATACATACAAGGATTGCTTCTTTCCTATATTGACTGGGTTCTAGGCTTCTTTACGGTGATATTTTAGTGATTCTTCTAATTTTTCTATTATGGCAGGTTATTCAGTAATTTATGGCGTTTGGTTTTTAGCGTCATTTGGAGCTAAATATTAAACCAGCTTGTGGATAAGGTAAGCCTAAAAAATTTTGTAAGATTCTTTATAGTTTATAACATATGTAATAAGAATGGCTTACAAACTATGTAGGAAAACAGTAAGGACCTAAAAGTGTATTTCAAATTCTGGCAAAATAATCAGTAGACTTACCCTATAATATAAGCTATGTGGGTTATCCTCGTTTCCTTTAGTTATCATATTTGATTACTTAGGGGAATGGTTCTACAATGCCCTTATTTAGAGCCTAGGATGGTCTGTATTGGATTATTATAATAGAAGTAGGGGTAAGGTGCTCTATTATTTAAGAAATTGCTTCTAGCCACTAAAGTGTATCCAATTTTACCAGGAAAAATCAGTAGATTGTCACAAAAAGTATATAGTATTTGTGACAAGTTCTATATTTCATAGTTTGTAAGTATATAGTATATACTAAGTTATAAACTATGCGTAGAATATGGGCTACAATCTCCGCAAAGACCTAGTTATTACATATCTTGTAACTATTATGTATTGGAGCTTATGTATAACTAAATTGTGGTTCATTATTGCTTTTAAAGACTAAGGCAGCTAATACCCCACCAATAACCATCGTGGAACCTGGCCTATTTCTTAGGTTGCCAAGCGTGACAATTTGTCATATTTTATGACAATTTGTAAAGTTGCTTCATAACATATTGAAATTAAACAACCTATTTTTTGAAATGACAATTTGTCATGCCGTGACAATTTGTAAACACGTGACAATTTATCATTTTTTATGACAATTTGTCATAATTTCTGACAATTTGTCACGCTGGTAAAAGTTGCCAAATTAGACAAATCTTGACAAAGTATGTTCAATTATTGAACATTATAAAATTTTTAGTTTATAAAGCTATAAAATTAAACAATTTACAAACTATATCAAAACTATTTTAAAATAGTTTGTCCCAACTTGCGTTTTTTGTCGTATAATAGTATTAGAAGGGTTGAGCGAAAGCGAAACACTTATAATACCCGTAATTAAATATACTTGTTATAGGGATTTTTTATTATTAATTTTTAGAATCTATTCTTTATTAGCTAGTTTTAATAAAAATAGGTAAATATAGGTTAATGGCTACTAAAATTCGGGATGGCAAATCAAATTTCTATCGAACCTTGGATTTAGATAAGGAGGATAGAAAGCTTATTCGTTATTATAGGAAACTTGTTAAAGACATGTTAAATGAACCCGAAAATACAAACAGCAAAAAGGTAGACTAATATATGGAAATTGATTTATTTGGTATAGCTAAAAGGCGAGAACTCTTAAAGGCTGCTCTAAAACGAGAAATTGAAAGAGAGTTACAGCCCAGTTCTCGTTCATATTTGCAGGATTGGGATGCGAGGCAGGAAAAAGAGGGTAGAACACCAAAGATTAGTTATAGGCATTTAGAAGCAGTCTATAGACGTGAATCGTGGGTGAGAGCATGTACCGATGTTATACAAAGAACAGCTACATCGAATGGTTATAGATTAATTGGCAAAGAAACTTTAGAATTAGTAGACCCTCGTAGTAAAGAATTTGCACCTATTATTTCTTTATTGGCTCGTCCTAATGCAGATGACACTTTAGAAGAAATTTTAGCTGAAATAGTAGTAGACCTCCATCTTTATGGAGATGCTTATGTTGAAATAGTTAGAGATACTCAGGGAAATCCTGTAGCTCTTTATAATATATATGCACCATCTATTAGAGTTTTAGTAGATGAGCATGGAACTATTAAAGGCTATGTTCAGAAGCCTATGGGAGTTTTATCAGGAAGTTCTCAAGCAGTTACTTTTAAGGCTAATGAAATAGCCCACTTTAGGTTGCCAAATCCAGGCAACGAAGTTTATGGGCTCAGTCCTATAGAAAGTTTGGAGATTGTTATAGAAACTGATTTGTATGCCCAAGATTACAACAGGAATTTTTTCAAGAATCATGCTGTTCCTCGATTGCACGTTGACCTCGGAAATTGCACATTGCCTCAGTTAAAAAGAATTAGAGAATATTTTGCCCATGAAATACAAGGAACAGAAAACGCCCATAAAACAATTGTTACTGAGGGCGGTGCAAAAATAACTCCAATAGGAACAAAGCCTAATGATATGGAGTTTTTAAATCAAAGAAAATTTAGTCGTGACGAAATTTGCAGCGTCTATGGAATTCCCCCAATGAAGCTTGGTGTTTTTGAAGATGTCAATAGAGCAAGTTCGATGGAAGCTGACAAATCTTTTAAATCAGAAAAGATTATTCCTTTACAAAGAATGTTAGCTAAGAAAATAAATAGTTGTATTATTTCTACTTTTAATAAAATTGGTGATAGGGTATTATTTGAATTCGTAGAAGTGGATTTACGTGACGCTAAAGAACAAGCAGAAATTGATAAACTTGAAATAGATTCAGGTGTTCTTACTGTTGATGAAGTGCGTAGAAAAAAGGGATTAGGTCCTAAAAATAAAAAAAGCAATACTTAAGGATATTTTGCTTACAGCTATGAAAGATATATCACAGCTCAAAACACAGAAAAGTTATGGGGTTTGTTGAATATTTTTGCTGTAAGCCCAAATTTAAAATATGACTGAAAAAATAAAAAATCCAGGTATAGTTATAGAAGATAAATACGCCCAACTTATAAGAAAGCGGCTTATTAAAGAAATTATAAGTACAGAGAATTTTCTTAACTATGTTGGTAAAGAACTGTATTTATGTGGTAATCAAGTGTATGGTTCTATAATTTTAAATGGACCGTTGAAACTTGACTGTTCATTATTGGCTAGTCATAATAAAAGACATTTAATTAGCGAAGATGATATACTTAAATTATGGCCAGATAGTAATGTTTTTTATGCTTATAGTTTTCGTATAAATAAAATATTTAAAAATCCAATTAAATATAATAATACTAATTTAAATTTTGGTATTATTGAGGATATAAAATTTTTAGATAAAAAAGATGAGAAAATAAATATGAAAAAAGAAGAAATAAGTATTGTAGCTGTTAATTATTATAAGGACTATGAAGATAAGTTAGATTATTTAAAAAAATTGGAATTCTCTGAAAAATATAAAAGTGTCGTAGAATCTTTTTTATCATTATATGAAGTATATTTAAATAAATTACTTGGTAAAGTTTATGATGGTGATGGGATGGTTTTAAAGCCAGAACCCGATATTACTGCTTCATATATAAGAATAAGAATAAGAAATCCCAAAACAATTGTTGAAGGTTCATTTAGAACTATAACAATATCTGAGTCTGAAGGCATCAAGGGAATTATTGGTCGTTTAAAGAAAAACCCAACTGGCCCAACTAAAATACAATCAGTACTTTTTGAAAAAGACAAATGGACAGTTGAACGTGCAAAAAAATGGGTAGAAGACCACAAAGACACTTTGAAAAATATGGATTATGTTAAATGTGGCAGTTGTGGAAAATATTTTGACTATTTAGCCGAGAAGGAAGCAGGTATGGGCTATGTTAAATGCCCAAATTGCAAAGCGAGCGTAGACCAAGAAGGAAAAACATATTCAGAAAAAGGCCAAGATAAATACATAGATAGCGGATATATCCCAGAAGATAAAGATACAGGAAAACAAGAACCTAAATGGGTATGGTGTAAAAATTGCGAGCAATCCTTCGATTATTTTAAACAATTGTTAGACGATAAATCAACAGTATTATGTCCACATTGCGGGGCATTAGTAATTTTTGAGGAGAAAGAATAATGTATAAAATGATACAGAAAAAGACGGAAGAAGAAAAATTAGTCGAAGCCTACATTCCAAAAGATAGTGGCATAGTTGCAAATTTTTTATGTTCCAAGCCTCATAAAATTCGTTCATTGGGAAAGAGTTATCCAGGATATAAATCAGCCCTATTTTTCAAGGCCGTAAATGAAGTAGTAAAAGATTATGATGTGAGAGCTATTTTTGATTTGTCATATGGCCAAGTTGTAAGTCCAAGTTATTCATATTTGGAAGTTGGCAGAGGAAAAAGAGAAGAACTACTTGTTACTGGCATGAGATTTTTAATAAAAGATAAAAAAGCACTCGCAGCTTATGTGTGCCCAGGGTGGGGCACTGTAGATTTATATATGAGTTATAATGAAAAAGATTCAGACATTGCATTGGGATTTATGGAAAAAGTTGACAAATACATGGCAGATAATAATTTTTATAAAGGTGAAAAAATTGACGCAGCGGGGCAATTTTTGCCTATACCTGAGTTGGATTTTGATGATGTGCAGTTGCCAGATGACCAGAAGCAAAAAATAAAAGTTGGAGCATTAGATTTCTTTAGTAAGAAAGAACTATATGAAAAATCAAAATTGCCCTTTAAAAGAGGTATGATTTTTGCGGGGTCTCCTGGGACAGGTAAAACTTTAGTAGGTAAAATATTAATGAGAAAAGCTAACTGTACGTTTATTTGGGTTGAATCTTCTGCTGTTCATTCTGCTTCTGATATAAAGTATTTATTTAGAATGGCTTGCGAATGCTCCCCAGCGATACTCTATCTTGAAGACGTGGATGACTTTTTAAAAAGTGCAGGTTGTATCGACAGTCTTAAGACGACAATGGACGGAATGAAAAATGTTGATGGTATAGTAACTATATTAGTAACAAACAGTCCTTCGGCCTTACCTAAAAGTTTAATTTCTAGACCATCAAGGTTTGACGATGTTTTAATATTCCAATTGCCAGATAAGGATTTACGCTATAGAATTTTAAGTAAAATTGCCGAACCTTTACAAATAGAAAATAAAGAATGTATTTTAAAAGAATTAGCAGATAAAACTGAAAAATTAACTGGAGCCCATCTTAAGGAATTGTTAATTTATGCGTTGCTGCTATCTGCGGATAATGGCAGAGATGTTATCTTAGAAGATGACATAGCTAAGGCACTTATTAAAGTTTTTGGAACAATGGATACTGTTGATAATAAAATAAGAGATGTAGATATGAAAAATTTAATTTGTGAGTTGAAAAAAAAATAATGTTAAATAAAATAGAAAAAGAAGTTTTGTATAGATTATATTATGTTGAAAAGAAGACTATGCAAGAAATAGGTAATCTTTATAATTGTAATAGAAAATTAATATCTAAACTACTTAGAAAATATGATTTAAGAGATGGTACTAGATTTTTAAGTTTAAGGATAGGTAAAAAACGTCTTATTAAATTATATATAGAAAACGATTTTACTATTGATAAAATTTCTAAAATGTTAGGTTGTGCTAGTAGTACAATAGTTAGCCGTTTGGAACTTTTTAAAATACCAAGAAAAAGTCATTCTGAAGAAACAACTATAATTAAAATAAAGAAAGAAGAGTTAGAAAAATTATATATTGTTGATAAAAAGTCTTCTATAGCTATAGCTAAATTTTATGGTTGCTCAAAAAATACTATTCTTAAAAATTTAAAAAAGTTTGGTATAAATAGAAGAACTAGTAAAGAATCGTTAATGTTAGGAAACTACAAAGGAATAAATAGTGCATTGTGGAAAGGTGGTCCTCCTAAATGCCAAATTTGTGGTATTATTTTAAAAGGTTCTAAATCTAAGCATTGTAAAGAATGCAATAAGACTTTTCAAAGTGCAAGAAACTCTGGTAAAAATAATCCAATGTATGGTATACGTAGGTTTGGGAAAGACAATCCAAATTATATGGATGGCAGGTCTTCTTTAAATTCACTTATTAGAGATTTATCAGAATACAACGAATGGAGAAAACAGGTTTTCGAGAGAGATAATTATACTTGTCAGGAATGTGGAGATAATAGTGGGGGAAATTTACACGCTCATCATATTAAGCCATTCGCAATTATTTTATTAGAGTTTTTGAATAAATTTAATAGGTTTTCGCCATTGGAAGAAAAAGAAATTTTGTTAAGATTGTCCCTAGATTATGAAGATTTTTGGAAAGTCTCAAACGGAAAAACACTTTGTAATAAATGTCATGACTCGTTAAAAAAAGATACAATAAATACAATTATTCAAAATAAAAATCGGGAGATTAAAAATGAACGAATTATTTAAAGACCTAACATTTAAAGTATATTCTTCTACGTTTGAAAAATCTACTCAGGACGGAAGGAGACTATTAAGGGGATACGCCAGCACGTCTGACCTTGATTTGGAACGAGAAATTATTTCTCGTAAGGCACTTGAAAAAGCTAAGAACGATTTACTTAAAAGCCCTACAGTTTTTCTTGACCACAATCATTCAGTTTTGACTGCTGCTGGTCGTGTTATAGACTGTGTTTTAGATGATAAAGGCCTTTTTATAACTGTTCAATTATCTAACGCCTCTTATGTAAATGATATTTGGATTTTATGTCAGGAGGGCGTTCTAAATAGTTTTTCAATTGGTGGAATTGTTGTCGATGGACACGACGAGCGTGGAGAGGATGGAAAATCTTATCATGTTATCGACGAGATTTTAATCTTGGAATGTTCTATCGTCGGTATCCCCTGTAATCAAAATGCAAAATTTTCAGTTTGTAAATCTTTTAACTCTGCAATCGCAGAACAAATAAAACAAAAGGAGGAAAGTCAAAAAATGGCCAAATTGGACAAACAAGAGGTTTTAAAATCTGAGGCTCCCAACGCTTCTAAAGAAGCAACTCAAGAGCCTATACAGGTCGAGGAACCTAAAGAACAAGCTGCACCTGAAGTAGTTGAAAAAGAAGATGTTGTCGAAGCTCCGAAAGCAGAAACTCCTTTAGAAGCTAGTGTTGAAAAGACTGTTGAAGTAGTCAAGGAAGATGTAGTTGAAACCAAACCTGCTGAAGTTGCTTTAGAAGCCCCTAAAGAAGAAATTAAAAAAGAAGAAGTTATCGAAGCTACAAAGGTTTCTGAAGAAGCACCAAAGGAAACTGTTGAAAAAGCCAAGGTTGACGAAACTCCTTCTGAGGAAAATCCAAATCCTGGTTTAGTAGTTGAGGATGCAGAAAAAGCAGAGTGGACAACTGAGTATATTAATACTTTACCTAATTCTTCTTTTGCGGTTATTGAACCTGCTTATTTAGAGAGCAAGACTGAAGATAAGAATTGTCGTCATTTACCGTTTAAGAATGAGAAAGGTGAAGTTGATTTACCGCATTATAGGAATGCTTTGGCAAGATGTAATCAGATTAAACCTGTTACTGATTCTATTTCAGAAGCTGATTTAAGAAGTCAAGCTGCTGCTGAATTAGAAAAGTATAGGGATTTATTGGAAGAAAACAAGTCTGAAAAATCTACAGATGAAAAGATTCTCGATGCTTTAGCTCTTATAATTGAGAAATTGTCTTCTTTAGATAAAAAAGAAGTTGTTGAACCTAAAAAAGAAGAAAAATCTCAAGAAGCTACTACAGAAAAGACTGTAGAAGAAACTATTGTTGAGAAAAAAGAAGAAATTAAGGAAGAGGAAAAAGTTGAAAAAACTCTAGAAAAGGTAGAGGAAGTTCCTACTAGAAAGAGTTTAGCAATAGTTGTTCCTGCTCCTTATGAGGAAGAGGAAACTGAAACCAATCCTAAAGAAGATGAAAGAAAGAAAAGTTTAGGATGGGGTAAACTAATTTTTGGTAAATAAAAAAAGTTAATCTACCTATTTATTAGGAGTCAAATTTTTGAGAAAGGAGAAATAATAATATGAGTTTAGACGATGCGATTAAGAAAGCAATCGGTATTAACGTGGAAAAAGCCTTAGTTTCCAATGAAGAGGGAGATTTTATCCCAAAGGAATACGCTACGGAGTTCATTAATTTAGTTCGTGAAAAGAATTGGTGTAGACAACTTTTTACAGCTATTACAATGACTGCTTCGACGATATATATTCCTAAAGTAACTGGTGATGCTAGTGTTTATTACATGTCTACCGAAGCCGTTGCACCTACAGAAAGCAAACCTACTTTTGCAGCTGCTGGTTCTGTTAAATTAGAGGCTAAAAAGTTAATGGGTTATATTCAGGTTTCTAACGAATCTGATGAAGACGCTAAAATAGCTATGATGCCGATAATTAAAAATTCTTTTGCCGAGGCAATAGCCAAGGCCGAAGAGGAAGCTATGGTGGTTGGAAAGTATGTTGTGTTTGCTGCTGCTTCTGATAGACGTAACGCTTTTGATGGATTGCTCAAGTTAGCTAAAGACGCTGCACAAACAGTGGCCTATGGTGTTAGTTTAATAGCCACTATTGAAGCTGCTCGCAGGAAGTTGGGGGTTAATGGCCGAGACGTAAAAAGCTTGGTTCTTATGGTTAATCCTTATACAGCTTCTGCACTTCGTCAGATTGAACAAGTATTGACCATTGATAAATATGGTGTAAATGCTACTATTCTTTCTGGTGAAGTCGGCAAAATTATGGGTATTACAATCGTGGAAAATGCGTATATTCCTTTGGATAATACGGATGAAGCCAAATTGTATGTTCCTGTAAATGCCAATAAAGGTGTTGCTATTTTAGTTAATAAAGGTTATCCTATTATAGGCGACAGACGGCAGGTTAAATTTGACCAAGATAAAGTTGTTTCTACAGATTCTGTAGAAATTGCCATTTCTGAGCGTATTGGTTTCACAGTCCAGCATGTTGAAGGACTTTGTGAAGTCACTGCCTTACCGAATGGTCTTTAATCTTAGATAAGTTTAGCATGTTAAAAATATGCCTAAGGTAGGGCTGGCTAAGGTCGGCCCTACTGAAGGGCTTTAAAAAATAATGGATGCAACTTAGGATATTGATATGGATTATAATGCGTTTACAGATTGGAAATTTTGGACTTTTATTCTATCTCTGCTTAATGGTATAGGTATTGTGTGTGCTTGTATTTTTAATAAACTACTCCACGATAAGCTCGTCTCTAACGACCTTTTTCACATCAATAAGAAAGTTGATGATTTATCAGATGAGCAAGTTTGTATTAAAAATAAGGTTATAAAATTAGCAGAGGATGTTAGTTACCTACGTGGGAAAATAGAAATTTAAAATAAAAGTCAAGCTCTATTAGTCGGAGCTATAAAAAATGAGAAATAAATTCTCGACACAAAACTCACAATGTGAATAAATAATCTGCGGAAAGACTAAAGAAAAACTTTAGGAGAAAATAAAATGGCACAATTATATGGATGTTTATATGAGGCAGGATTACCTGGTGATTTTAAACCACTCGCATGTACAAAGCAGTCCGACGGCAGCTTCCGTTTAGTCGTCGATACAGAATTGTCAGTAGATTCACTCACCTTGGAAATTAATAATATTCAAGTCGGTTCCACAGATAACACTAAGGACCATACAACATATCTCAAAACAAAGGCAGACGGCACAGTTTATGTAGAGGGTGTTGTTACTATTATTAGTACTGGAACACCAAAACATTATAATGGTACTGCGAATATTGCTTCTGCCACTGTTACTTTTGCAGGAACAACTAAGCATGTTCAAATTGAAAACATGGATACCGTTAAGAATCTATTAGTTTCCTTTGATTCAGGGACAAATTGGAGAACAGTACAACCTGGATATATTTTAGATATTGACTGTGCAATTGCTAATTTGAAAATTAAAGCATCTGCTGATAATTGCCTCTATGAATTACTTTCGGTTGAATAATAACTTTATTGTGAATCGTAGAGTGTCTACGGTGCATAAATAATTTATTGCATAATAAAGGAGAAAGAATATGTGCGGAAGTCATAAGTTTCATGGAAAAAACAGAGATGAATACCTCGCAACACCTGTAACAAATACCTTACATGTAGACAATAAAAGAACAGATACATACTTAGAAAATGGTAGTGTAACAAAACCTTTCAAAACCATCCAAGCAGCTATTGATGCTGTTGTTTCTTCCTCAGCAACTAACAAGTATCTTATAGAGATTTCTCCAGGTCCTTATTATTCTGACCCAATAACTATAAATAAAGTTTATGTAACTTTTAGAAGTTGTGGAGTTCAAGGAGCCAGAATATCTGGTTTAATTACAGTAACCAATCCAGGCTCTCCTACTCCAGAACAAATAACCTTTGTTGGGCTTAGAATTAGTGGTGGTCTAATTTGTTCAGCATCTCATATTGCCATCAATGCAATAGACTGTAATATTACTGGCTCTGACTGGAATATAAATCCAACAGTTCCTACAGATGATGAATATTTACAAGTTTGGGGTGGATTATTTTATGCTAATTGCAATCTAACAAATGTATATGCTTATTTAATGGGTGGTGGTTATTATTCTACATTTGTTGCAGAAAATAAAGAATTTAACATCAATAATGCAGATATAAATACACCTTTCCAAGTTACATTAAATGGAACAGTTATTGCTTCAGCTTATGGAAATAGAGCAGGAAGTTCAAACTTTATTTTAAATGTAGGTGCGACTTTAAATATAGATGCAGATACAGAAGGTGGTTCAAATGTAACAGTAAATCCAGGAGCAACATTAAATAGAACTACAAAAGCAAGCAATGTAAATAATGATTCTTCAGTTACTGGGGTAACTGTTAAGGATGCTTTAGAAGCATTGAAAAGTTCTCCAGGAGGGGTATTAAAAATAGAAACATATACACAAGATAAATTATTGCCAAATGAAGAAATGGTAGTTAATCACTCTGCTCCAACATTACCACATCAAGTAGTCACAGAAATATATGGATTAGCTTCTGAAGTTGATGAAACTCTTGATTTTGATGAAGTAGATAGGCCAAACTATTATGAAGAAGATGATACTAAGACGGATTTTAGAGATGGGTTATTAGTTTTAGAAAATACTCAAGTACTATCTCCGTATGCTCATTATCATTTAAATGAACTAAGTGGAACACTTGTTGCAGATTGTTCAGGAAATAATAGAAATGGAACAGGTTATGGATTACCAACAATTATAGACGGTAAACTAAATAAAGCTAAAAATTTTAATCCAGCTCTAGCACAATATATTGGTTGTGGTGAAATTGCAGCTTTTGAATATTCTACATTATTTTCAGTTGAGTTTTGGGTTAGAACTACTTATGCTGGTGGACAACATATGGTAGTTTGTAAAATGTCTAATCTTAGTACAGAAGGATATACAGGTTGGCAAGTTGCCCTTAATAATGGTCAAGTTAATTTTCTTTTAAGAGGTGGGGGTTTAACTCGCCAAATTCAAAGGTTATCCACAACCACAACCATAAACGATGGTAATTGGCATCAGATAATTTGTACTTATGATGGTTCTAATACACCCACAGGACTTCATATCTATGTAGATAGTGTTTTAAATGATGGAGCAACTTCTGGAACTACTGTTTTATCTATACTAACTGAAAGACAATTTTGTATTGGTTCAAGAAATGGTGGTTGGTTATTTACTGGTGACATAGATGAAGTAGTAATTTACAAAGATAAAATATTAAATCAATCAGAAGTTGATTTCAGATATAATAGTGGGTCTGGAAGAGAAAATGTTGGATACTATGATATTACAAAAGGATGGTATGTTAGAACAAATACTAATCAGATTAATACAAGTTCTTGGCAAAATATTGTACAGATAGACCCAATTACAACTGAGCCAGCAGGTACTCAAATTAAATTTTTAGTTAGCTTAGATAACAGAGTAACTTGGAAAAAATGGAATGGGGCTACTTGGGATACAGTTGCCTTAGCTAATATAGATACACAAGGAAATACTGCTGTTGAATTAATAGCTTTAATTAAAGATGATTGGGATTTATTATTTGTGGCTGGCACATTAGATATAGTTGCATCTTTAAAAAGTACTGTTGAAGATTATACACCAGAATTAGATACAATCCAGATTCATTGTTCTCCAGGATACACAAGAAGATTAGGTGATAGTAAGGTTTCAGTTACAAGAATATCAACTACGCAGCATAAAATTAAAAATATAAATACTGAACCAATTTATCAAATGTCAATAACTTTAATAATTCCGTAATAAGGAGAAATTTTGTGGTAGATGTTAAAGGGGGCCGTCTTTCAGACCCAACATATTGGAATCAATATGAACTCACAAGCCAAATAAACGGTATCACAGATACCTTTACAGTTCCAGCAGCTTATGTATCTGGTAAAATTTTAGTTTTTCTTAATGGCTTAGAAAGAATAGTAGGAGCCCTTAAAGATTATATAGAACTCAGTGACACACAAATAAAGTTTAATTATGTGCCAGATTTAGGAGAACATCTAGAAGTTTGGATTATTAAAAAATAACTTGTCCCAAAAGTCATTTTCCGTCGTATAATATAAGTAGAAGATAACCCACAAAACCAGGAGGTTGAAAGATGGATGAAGCTAAAAAGAGAGAAGAAAGGCCACAAATAGAAAAAGTTGGAGTTGGCTGGAAAAGAGAATTTAAAAATAAAAAAGCAGGTTTGAAGCTATCCATACGTGGAGAACTGTTTGTAGCTTATGAGAATACTAAAAAGGTAAAGCCTACAGATGTAGATTACGTAATTTGTAAGTTTTTAGATTCTCCTAAAAAAGAAGAAAAATAAGGAAGTCTCCTATGTGTGCAGAGCGTTACAACCAAATTCACGGCGGCAAAGATATAAAAGAAAAAACCATAGATGAGACTAGGCTTTCTGGGACTTCTTATCCAAAGGGCTATGTTTTAAAAGTTCAGGCAGACGGGTCAGTGGCGTATGAGCCTTTAATGACCCACGATTCAGACCTCAGACTATTTTTATTTGAAAGTTAATAAATGTTAAAAATAAAATTTAATAAAGAAGAATTAAGACGAAAATATATAGATGAAGGAAAGCATCAATGGCAACTTGCTGAAGAGTATGGTTGTGCTGTATCTGTTATTTGTACTAATTTAAAAGATTTTGGTATAAAAGCAAGGCCAAAGTGCACTCCTAGATTTATAAATTTAATTAAAAAAGAAGAATTAGAGAAAAGATACTTAGACGCAGAACCAATTGATAAATTAGCAATTAGTTATGGTGTTAGTGAAGGTACTATTATGAGATACCTTAAGGATTATGGTATACCTTTACATGGCAGGAAAGGAAAATATGGTAGCATGTTTGGGAAGAAGAATTATGAGCAAATAAGAAAAGTTAAAGAATGGTATAAAAATCCAAAGAATAAAGAAAGAGTTATAACTAATACATTAAAAGCATTAAGAGTTCCTCAAAATAAAGCAGAGAAGTCTTTATCTAATATATTAATGGATTTATTTGGTAAAAGTTATAAATTTGTTGGTAATGGAAAGATTTGTATAGACGGATTTTTCCCAGATTTTATAAATTGTAATGGACAGAAGAAAATAATAGAGTTGTATGGGGATTATTGGCACAATAAAACTGGAATGAAAGAAAGAGATAAAAGAAGGATAAAAGCTTACAAAAAATATGGTTATAGGACGTTAATAGTTTGGGAACATGAATTAAAGAGTATAGATAATCTTAAGAAAAGATTAATTGAATACAATAATATTAAAAACGTGTAGTAAGCGCTTACTAAAATGAATATTTTAGTGAAATAAATAAGAAAGGAGAATAACAAAAATGGCAACTTATAGAGTGGTAGAAGCTGGTTCTTTTGAGTGGCAGCAAGCTTGCGATACTAAAGCCAATATTCCAGCAGGTTCGGAGGCTAAGGGGTATAGATATTTAATTTCTGGGGTTGGTAGAGGTATTTTTACTGGCGAAGATAAAAAAATAGCAACAGCAAAAATATTAAATCCAACTTTATCAACAGATTTTTACTTTGATGCTCCTTTAGAAGGAATGATAACCTACATTAAAGATGAAGATGAGCATTACAAGTATGAAGGCGCAGCTTGGGCAATTTGGAGCGTAGTTGGTCCAACTGGTCCAACTGGAGCAACTGGTCTTAATGGTCCAACTGGTCCAACTGGAGATACAGGTCTTAATGGTCCAACTGGTCCAACTGGAGCTACAGGTAACGAAGGTCCAACTGGTCCAACTGGAGCAACTGGTCTTAATGGTCCAACTGGTCCAACTGGAGCAACTGGTCTTAATGGTCCAACTGGTCCAACTGGAGCAACTGGTCTTAATGGTCCAACTGGTCCAACTGGTCCGACAGGGCCTGGAGCCACGTACTCGGCTGACTTGAGGGTACTTTTCATTGAAGCTACAGCAGTCTAACGAAAATTAACTGAGAGGGGAGTTAAGGCTCCCTTCTCAGCTTTTCTAAAATATTTTGGTTTAGCCCTTGACAAAGTGGCATTTAATATGTTATACTTATAGTAGAGGTATTTAGGAGTTTTAAGTTATTTTAATAGCTAATAAAGGAAAATAAATGTCAAAGAAATTAAATCCAGATAGGGAATTAGTAATACAAAAATATGTAATTGAGAATAAATCTATTAAGCAAGTTGCTTTTGAGTTGGGATTAGGTAAAACAACTCTTAGTAGATACTTGAAAAGATATAAAATTGAGAAACGTGATAGATACGAGTTGCATAGAAAAATATTTTCTGGTAAAGGTAATCCAGCCTTTAAATATCGTATTACTAAAAAATTTTTAATTAAAGAGTATATCGAAAATGCGTTGTCACTTAGGCAGGTAGGAAAACTATTAGGATGTGATGTAGACACCATATTAAGAAATATTAAAAAATATGGAATACCTACTAGGACTATGAAGGAGTCATTGAAGGGCAAGTTTCCTAGAGAAGTTAATACCCGTTTTAAACATAAAATTTCTAAAAAACTTTTAGTAGATAAATATATAAATAAAAAGATGCCTATTAGTAGAATAGCAGAAGATTTATGTTGTGATGGTGGTACTATTCATAGGTATTTAAAAATATATAATATTCCTAGAAGAACTATATCTGAAGCATTAAAAGGAAAATTTGAAGGCAATAAAAATCCCATGTATGGTAGGCATAGATTTGGAATAGCTAATCCTTGTTACATAGACGGCAGAAAAATAGTTAAACATTATTGTGTGGATTGCGGTAAAGAAATATGTTATACTAATTGGAATGTTGGGAATAGACGGTGTTGTTCATGTTCCAGTAAGTTAAAATGGAACGATAAAGAATTTAAAGATAGGGTTATTACTGCTTCTATGTTAGGCAGACAAGTTAAACCAAATAAACCAGAAAAATTACTTAACGAGTTACTTCGAGAATTATTATTAAAAGAGTATAAATTTGTTGGAGATGGAAAATTAATAATAGATGGATTTTGTCCAGACTTTATAAATACAAATGGACAAAAGAAAATAATAGAGTTGTATGGGGATTATTGGCACAATAAAACTGGAATGAAAGAAAGAGACGAACGTAGATTGAAAGCATATAAAAAATATGGATACAAAACATTGATAGTTTGGGAAAATGAATTGAAAGATATAAATAAATTAACAGATAAATTAATTAAATTTAATACTAAAATTGGACAAATGAAATATGAATCTGTATAGAGCTCCCGTAGCCGAAAATTTTTCCTGGCAACAGCCCGTAGAAAGTAAGGTTACTCAACCAGTAGGTTCAGAGGCTAAGGGTTATCGTTATCTTATTACTGTAGGCACAGGCGATTTTACTGGATATGATAATTACATTGCTACTGCCAAGCAAGTAAATCCATCTGCACCTTCACATTGGTATTTTGATGCTCCTTTTGAAGCTATGATGGCTTATGTTAATGATGAGAATACTTTTTATGTTTATACAACAGTTTGGGCAATTTTTGCGGTTGCTTCGTCTGAATCTTCTCAGTCTGTTGATAAGGAAATAGACCAGGTTAGTCATGGATTTGTAGTAGGTAATGTTGTTAGATTTAATGGCTCAATTTATGTAAAAGCCCAAGCAAATAATGGAACTAATTCAAGTAATGTATTAGGTTTAGTTAGTAATGTAGAAAGTGCTGACACGTTTACAATTAGGTGTATTGGATGGGTTGGTGGTTTATCTGGTTTGACTGCTGGATTAACTTATTTTTTAAGTTCTGATACCGCTGGGGCGCTGACTGCTACGGAGCCTACAGCTTCTGGAACAATATCTAAACCTATGTTGATTGCTGTATCTACTACGTCTGGATTTATATTTGTTTTTAGAAATGTGCCTGGAACAGTATTTAGTTTGTTAGTTAGGGATACTGGTGGAGATTTAAAACCTTTAGATGATTATTTTGGTCAATTAGGTTTATTAGAATTAAATAGCGACGATGATTTAACTCCAAGTACAGAGTCTTTAAATGATACTTTACTAGAATTAGACGAGAATAATGCAGTTATGCCAAAGGTATAAAAATATTACATAACTAGCTCTGTTATGTATAATAAATTAAAGGAGCAAGGAGAATAGAATATGTCAACTAGAAATATTGTTCCACGTGCGGATGGGGAAGGTAATTTAGGTACAACATTAAAAAAGTGGTTGGGAATTTTTGTAAAAAGTATAACATTAACTTCAGGCGCAGAAATTAATGAATTTTCTATAGATGATACATTATTTGGAAATTCTGATAGTGCTGTTCCTACTGAAAAGGCTGTTAAGGGTTATGTTGCTAGTCAGACCTTATCTGGCCCAACTGGTCCAACGGGTCCAATTGGTATTCAGGGTTTGACGGGTCCAACAGGCCCAACTGGTAGTCAGGGTTTGACGGGTCCAACAGGCCCAACTGGTAGTCAGGGTTTGACGGGTCCAACAGGCCCAACCGGCCCAACAGGTGCGCAGGGAGACGCTGGAACTATATCTTGGAAAGACCCTGTAAGATTGCGTGCCGAAGGTAATGTGAATTTAGCTACCGAACTTGAAGAAGGAGATACCATAGATGGTAAAACATTAGTAGCAGGAAACTTAGTATTATGTGATAGACAGACTACAGGAACTCAAGATGGTGTATATGTTGCTTCTGCTAGTGGGGCTGCTTCTAGGGCTAGTCAGTGGCCTATTAGTAGTCATGCGGGTAATTGGGTAGTGTTTGTTCAAGACGGCTTAACCTATGCAGATAAGGCATATGTTTGTACTAATAATTATGGGGTAGATATAATAGGAACCGATGATTTAGTATTTGCGCAATTGGCTGATATAGGCCCCACAGGTCCAACGGGGGCTCAAGGATTAACTGGTCCGACTGGTCCAACAGGAACCGTAGGATTAAATGGGCCCACAGGCCCAACTGGTCCAACAGGTCCAACAGGTCCTACTGGTCCAACAGGTCCAACTGGGGTTACTGGTCCAACGGGGCCATCTGAATTAACAGCGGTTCCAGCATCAGACCACACTTCTACAGGGATAAAGTGTAATTTATATGCAGGTGAAGCTGTAGCATTTGGAAATGTTTGTTATGTAAAAAGTGATGGAAAACTGTGGAAAGCCGATGCTGATGCAATAGCTACATCTGGAGTAATAGCAATGTGTGTAGATGAAACTATTGCTGAAAATGCTTTAGGGTCATTTTTAATGTTTGGTATAGCGAGAGACGATACATGGGCTTGGACGGTTGGGGGTTTAATTTATCTTTCAACAGATGTTGGTGTAATGACTCAAACTCAACCATCAGGAACAGATGATGTTATACAGGTCTTAGGAGTTGCTACTCATGCAGATAGGATGTATTTTAATCCAAATTTAGTTCAACTAGAACACACATAGGGGATTTATAGATGGGAAATATTAAGAAGGTGTGCGGGGTGGTTAATGCTAGTATTAGTAAAATTAATCAGTTAGGTTTTTTGCTGGATTCTTATACAAAATTACTTCTTCATCTTGATAATAATGTTACAGATTCAGAAACAACTCCAAAAACAGTAACAAATAATGGTGTTACTTTTTCAGATACAATAAAGAAGTTTGGAACTTATTCGGCATATTTTGATGGTGCGAGTGGTACTTGTTTATCTATTCCAGATTCCGATGACTTTTGTTTTGGTGCAACGGATTTTACGGTGGATTTTTGTATAAATTTTTCATCCGTATCACAATACCATACAATATTTTCACAAGCCCAGAATCCTTGGGATGGCAAATATTATATGTTGTTTGATTGGCGACATAATTTTCCAAGTGGGGGGGGTTTTCGATTACATTTGGAAAATAACGTAACTGACATGGATAATCTTTGGTATTGGACACCAACAATTAATACTTGGTATCATGTGGCATTAGTTAGAACAGGGAATATTTGGAAAATATTTATTGATGGTTCTCAAAGCGGAGCCGATTATACAAATTCAGCTACTCTATATAATTATACAGATTCTTTCTATATTGGTAATCAATTTGGGTCTGGTGGGAGTTTTAATGGTTATCTCGATGAATTTCGGATTTCAAAGGGCGTTGCTCGTTGGACAAGTAATTTTACTCCGCCGTCTTCAGCTTATTATCAAATTAAAAAAATTGCTGGAGTATCTAATTAGTAATATTTTAAAAAAGGAAATATATTATGAATTGTCAATGTTATGAACGTAGTGATACTGTGGTATTGTATCATACCTTTTTAACAATAGAAGATAAAGAACCTTCTACTGTTATTAATCCACGTATAACTATAAGACATATTAATAATAGTGATGTTCTTATTACTGATGTTAATGAAGCTACTATGTTTTTAGTAGCGGAGAGCACATATTATTATAAATGGGTTGTTCCTTCTGATGCTTTTATAGGTAACCATTCAGTAGAGTTTCAGGCTGTTTGTGATGGAGAATACCAAGAAGAAAATGAACTTATACAAATCGTGGGTTAGGAGATGAATTATGGAATCCTATGAAAGAAACCAAGAACATACATTATATGCAAATTTTTTGACCTTAGAAGGCAAAGAAGCAACTACTGTTACAGATGCAAAAATTACTATTAGGCATATCAATAGTAGCAATGTTGTTATTACAGATGTTAATGAGGCTGCCATGTCTTTTGGGGTAGAGACAATGTATTATTATAAATGGAATGTCCCTGCCGACGCTGATTTAACTGAGTATACTATTGAATATCAGGCAATTTTGGATGGCCAATACGCTGAAGCTAACGAACAACTTAGAATAATTGATAGTAGCACAGGGACTCCTGGAACATTATATACATCTAAAACAAAGGTAGCTAAATATCTTGGCGTGGATACTGATAAAATAGAAGACGATTGGATTGAGTGGGCAACTTATTATATTGATTTGTATTGTAATTGTATTTTTAGAGAAAAAACAGTAACTGAAAAATATGATATAAATAAATCTGGGCAAAGTGTATTATTTTTGGATAATTTTCCAGTCGTGTCCGTAACAGAAATTAAGAATGATGGCGAAGTAATGGATGTTGATGATTATTTAATTTATGAGGGTGAAGGAATCATAAAACTTGCTGATGATTTTGTTGGGAATATTTATAATGTTGGGGCATTTATTTATGGAAGGCAGAAGATAGAAGTAACATATAAATATGGTAGAGCATCTGTTCCTGATGAAATTGAGTGGGCTGCGACTGTCGTAGCTTCTCAAATAGCCTTTACTAGTTTAGTAAATTCTGGAGAAATAAAATTTGGAAATATTACAGAAGAACAAATAGGTGAATACAGATATAAAGAAGGAAGTCAAAGTTCTATAAAAGACGATGTTTATGAAGCAAAGAGTGTTGCAGATAGGTTAGAAGAAGATGTTTTTAGTGCCAAGAATATTTTAAGAATCTATAGAACAAGAAAAATGAGGGTTGTGTAATGGTAGTTACTGTAACCTTTAGTAGAGTTTCCAGTGGCCAAGATATAGCCGATGTTTTGAAGGGGACTAATTCTGGGATTAATCATGGCAATGTAGCAAATGGAAAAGAAACATACCCAGAAGATATTTATATAAGGCATAATGGGCTAAATGAAATAACGGATTGCAAGTTTTATTGTCAGCAATTTACTGGAACTTATGATGGTGGTCAGACTGCTTTATTGGATTTTGATGAATTAAAAGCATGGGGAGATGCAAGCGCATCTAAAGGATTTTTAATAGATGTAAATCATGATGGCATATATGAATATAACCTAAGAACCTCTCAAATGGATAGTTTAGCAAATGCAGCAGCTTTAAATGATTCAAGTGCTGGAGGCTCTAATCCTGATGATATTGGAGTTGGTGGGGAAGCTCATATAAAGCAAAAGATAGCTATTCCTTCTACTGAAAGTGTTCCAGGGGTTAGACTTATAGATTTTTTAATGAAATTTTCGTATACTTCTTAAAACTATTTTAAAATATATTGTCCCAATTGTTCTTTTTTATCGTATAATATATATGTAGGGTAGTAATTATATACATATTGGGCCAAAATAATCACAAGTCATTGAAGATATTTGGGTTATATAAAATTAGGCCACAAGTGAATGAGTCAAGTAGTCTAAATTAACCTCATAAGCTTGGGCCTATGAGGATTTTTCATTTATGGGAACCCGTTGGCTATTACACAAAAAAGATGGGCAAACTACAACTTCTGATTGGGATTCTAATGAAGTTTCCTTTAGGAAAAACTGGTCAGAAGATATAACATCCATCCAACTTCAAAGAGAAGACAAGAAACTTTATACATTATCTGCTAGAAAAGGCTCTAAAAGCCTATTTTGGCAGACTGATGATTTCATACTGGACACAAATACAGAACAAACTAGAATGCTTGCTAGGAAGATTTTTAAGAGTTTAGGAGACAATAATTGGTTGGAATTATGTTTAATAGAAGGCAAAGAAAAACCAACTATAAATATAATAAATAAAGTAATTAAGGTATTATAATGGTAGATACAAATAAAAAAATATACACACAATTTAATATACAAGCAATTGTAAGAGACCCTTGTGATGCTAATTTTGAGGCTTTGTTGAATCAGACGGCTGTGCAAAAACGAAGTTATTCAAGTGAAGAAGCAGTAAAAAAGGTCAACGAATGGGGAGAGGTTATAATGTTTTCTCCAACTGCTCCAATAATTAACTCCGCATTGAAAATAAGAATTGACCCAGATAGAAACAGGTCGGCGACAGGTTTCAAGGTAGAAGCGCAAGGTGGTCTTATTACTTCTGATTATCGTGGTTTTGTTTGTCCAGGTGAGAATGTAATAGAAAATGATATAATTGAGTTGGGAACTAGGAAGTATTTGGTTTTATTGGTGGAAGATTTATTTGAACGTAGTAAACTACATCATAAGGAATTACGTTTAACTCGTTTGGACCAGCTTTAAGGATTAATTATGGAAGTTAGTGCAAAAGTAGTAGGGGCAGAAGAAGTAATAAATAAAATACAGAAATTCAACGACATAGCCTATAGTGAATTAGGCCAAAAGATGGTTGAGGTTGTTGATTCTGTTATGACAGATGCTAAATATTTTGCTCCAGTTGATACAGGTTTTTTAAGAGAACATATTACTGGTAGAATTATTAGTAAAGCTAGAGGCGTTGTTATAATTGGGCAAGTTAGAAGTAGTGCCAAATATAGCATCTTTAATGAGCTTGGTTGGAGCGGTAAACCAGAAGGTCATCCATTTTTAGTTCCTGCTATAAATAAAAATAAAATGCTAATGTTAGAAAAATTTAAGAGCGCTATGGATACGGCTATAGAGAAATCTGCGGTTGGAAAATATTATGGCGGTGGCAAAGAAGGAATATTAACACACACTTTGGCAGAATAATATGTTAGACTTAATTAAATTAATTAGAGATAATTTATTGGCAGATTCGACTATTACAACTTATGTCGGCAGTAGAATTTATATGGAAGGAAAATTCGTTGGAAATATAGAATCAGATTATCCCCAAGTTACTATAGAGGCTTCTGACGGGCCTACAGATTCTTTAACTAATGATTATTTTCCAGATTTAAGAATAAATGTATGGACAAAGGGTTCAGGATGTAGGACTACGGCAGGATTAATTGCTAAACAAATATTATTAAATATAGATAAAAAATCTTATTTAACAAATGACCCAAAAGTTTATCAATTATGGAAAGCAAATAGTATACCGGTATGGGAAGATGATACAAAAGTTTTTCATTTAGTAATGACTTTTGATGTTGTTATGGAAGGGTATGGTGGAGATTGTTAAAATTATTTAAGAAGGAGGAATAAAAATGTCAGACAAGACTTATGTAGTAAAAGACCAGGGGCAGGGACAAACTGTTACTAATTTAAAAAAGCATTTGACTTTGGAAGTTACTTCAATTAGTAAAGACGATACTATTACCGTAGCTGCTTTAACAACTGCTAATGTTGTAAAAGTTATTGATTTGTCAGACGCAGCAGTATATACTGCTACAGTATTAACGAATGTTATTACTATAACAGATGTTCTTTGTGTAACTAAACATGTAATTGTTTTAGTTGTTGGTGTATAAGTTAAATAAATAAAAAAGGAGGAAATAAAAATGGGTACTAGAAAATTTTCTGTTGGAAAAATTAAACGAGGCTCCGTATATATAGGAGTCTGTACAGGTATTACAGTCAGATATGATGGCAATCCTCAAGAGTTTCGTGGTGGGGATTATAGATATCCTTTAGACATCGTTCCTGGGGACCAGTCTTTATCAGTTAGTGCAGAATCGGCAGATTATGACGCAACAGAGCCGGTTTTTGGTGTTGCAGAAACCTTAGAGCTAGAGGCAGGTGCTAATTCTGGTGGGCTAGTCGTTTCTTTAACTAATATGGTTTTAATCTCGGCTGAAGTAACCTCTGCTCAGAATGCCTTTGTTGCTACAAAGTTAGAGTGGAGAAAGAAAGATACGGAAATTTAATAACAGTGCAGATTATTAATAGAAATAACAAGGAGATACAAATGGCTAATGAAAATGTTATTAAAAGGAAAGGCATATCTATTACTTTGAGAGATAACAATGAGTATACTGTTTTACCATTGCCTATTGATGATTTAATAGAAATATGGCCCTTAGTAGTTAAGTTAGAGAATAAGCAAGCAGATGTTAATGTAGAATTATTAAAGGATATTAAACACCTGGCCTATATTGCTTTAAAGGGTTCAAATACGATAGAAGAATCCGAGGTAGGTAAATTAGTAGATTTGTCAGACCTTCAAGATATTATTAAAGTTATTGTTGGACAAAAAACTAAAGTAACAGATTAATATAATGTTAGATAATGCCTATGATATAGATTGGGCTACTATTATTGATATTTTGGCTAAGGAGTATGGGTGGACTATAGAGTATATTAAGTCCCTAGATTTGGGGCAAATAACAACATTACTACAGACCATACGAGCTAGATATGATAAACAAAGTAGTAGTGAAGAAAACTCAGACGATATAGCTGATTTAAAAGCTTTAGGCGGTAAAGAAACTGTTAGAGAAGATGGAAGAAAAGAAATTATAATATAGGAGTACTGCGTGGTAAAAATAGGGGAGATAACGGTTGAAATTTCAGCCACAACTTCAAAACTTCGTGCAAACTTAGCACAAGCTTCTTCGTTAATTAGAGACTTTGCATTATTGAGCGAGGGTTTGACTGGGGGTATTTCGTCAGCGTTTAGCCAGATAACAGATGTGGCAATAAAAGGTTTGCAAATTGGACTTGGTGCTTTAGTTGGTAGTTTTATTTTGGCTGCGGGTGCTGGGTCAGAGTTTGAAGATGAAATGATGAGGGCATTTACTATTATGAAAGAAGGAGGGAATGCTACTGCAAGTTCTCTTTCTGAAATGACTAATAAAGCTCTAGAATTGGGTAGGGAATCCTTATTTTCTGCTATTGATGCTGCTGAAGGTATGCAGATTTTAGCAAGAGCTGGTTTTAATACCAAGGAAGTTATAGATTCTATCGGTCCAGTTATGAATATGGCAATCGCAGATAATTTAGAGTTAGCACAATCCTCTGAAATAGTAATATCTGCATTACGTGGATTTAATTTAGAAACAAGTGATGCTAGAAGAGTAACTGATATTATGTCTTTGGGTGCATCAAAAGCTAGTACGGATATTAGTGATTTGGGGGAGGCTTTTAAATATGTGGCCCCAGTAGCCGCAGGTTTTGGAGTATCTATTGAAGAGACCGTAGCCGCCATTGGTCTTTTGTCAGATTCAGGAATTCGCGGGAGCATGGCGGGGACTACTCTTCGTCGAGCTTTTTCTGAACTTATGGCCCCAACAGCCAAGGCTGAAAAAATATTAAAAGAATTAGGAGTTACCTCTGTTACTTCTTCTGGAAAATTAAGACCGTTTGCATCAATTTTACAGGATTTAAAAACGGCTGGAATGACTGCATCTCAAGCTATGGAAGTATTTGGTCAACGTGGTGGTCCTGGTATGGTGGCATTACTAGGTAGGGGGGCAGAGGCTCTTAGAAAACTTACAAATGATTTAGAGAATTCGCAAGGGGCTGCTGAGAATATGGCCCAAGCATTTAGAACTACCGTAAAAGGGCGTGTACGAGATTTAATAGCATCTGTTGTTGATTTAGGTTTAGCTTTTTCAGAAAAATTTAAAAAGCCATTGGCTGAAGCAATATTTTTTGTTAGGAATTTTGTGGTTGATATTGTAAATATTGGTAATAGGATGGGGATATTTAGTACCATTATTAAAGGTGTGCAGGATGCTCTAAAACCTATTACCGGATTAATAAAAGAATTGGCGGCAAATTTTAAAGAATGGTTGTCTAAATTAACGGCAAAGGATGTTTTACAATTTTTTAGCAGCATTAAAAAAGGCATAGAAGGTTTTATTGAGTCTTTTAAAAAAGGGGAAATCGGAGCAATAGTAAAAGATACTTTTAATGTTTTTATAGGCCTTGGCAAGATGGTAATAGGAATCATACAAGGTATATCGTCTGCTTGGATGGCTCTTCCTGAAGGTTTTAGAAATGCGGCAAGGCCTTTAGTTATTATTTCTATTTTAATTTTACAGTTGTTTGGAGGATTATTAAATATTGTATTTTTAATGGTTGCTTTAAATGCTTTATGGGCATCTTTAGGTTTAAAGATTACGTTGGGAGCAGTCGCTCTAGGTGCTTTAAAATCTATTTTATTATTTATTTGGCCAATTGTTGCTGTTATAGGTATTGCTGTGGCATCTTGGACTTTGGGAAGTTTTATTGCTGAATTGTCAGTTGTTCAGGGTGCTTTTGCTGCTTTGTTTATTTTAGTACAAGCTTTAGGCCCCTCTATTAAATTGCTTGGCATGGGTCTTTTGGCTGTACATGCCCCTTTATTGTTATTAAATGAAAATTTTAGGAAAGATTGGCTGGCTACTTTAGAAGAAATAAAAATAAAGATAGCGGCTTTAGCAGAGATTGATTGGCTTGGTAAAAATAATAAAGAAGGAGTACCAAAAGGTAAGGGGGCTAAAGAACCCGTAGGAAGTGGTTTTATAGAGGTTGGAGGACGTAAAATAGATTTAGAAACTATAAAAGTTAATGAAGAAATCGAAGCCATAAAAAAAATGATTGACCAATCAGGCAGAATCGAGGGTGCACTAGGTCCATCAATAAGAACATCTTTATTGATGGGTTTACAAGGTCGTTTAACTGAGTTAGAAAAAATTGTCATGGACCAAGAGGGAAATTTGGCAGCTTTAAATAGGCAAACTATAAAACCAGAAGCAGACAGGAAAAATAAAGCAAGAATTGGAGCGGGGTTAGAATAATGAGCAAAAGTTGTGATATTACCCCTTGGGTTGCTACTAATACGGATAGGCACAAATGTATTTGCGGATGTGGAAAATTTATACAGATAAATAGAACTCATTTTAGACTCGGCATACCAAAGTATAGACAGGGACATAATAGTATTGCTAATAAAGAAAAAATTAGGGAAGAAGTCTTAAATTGTAATAAGACTAAAAAAGGAATAGAAACATTAATAAAGCATGGAATTTTTATGAAAAACTATTGGAAAACTCATAAAAGTCCTTTGAAAGGTAAAAAAGTATCAAAAAGTATTGTAGAAGCACGTACAAAACTTTTAAAGGATAGATATTCTAGAGGTGAAATAGTTCCTTGGAATAAAAATAAAGTTGGTGTATATAGTAAAGAAACTATTGAAAAGATGGCTCTAGCAAAAATAGGTAAGTGTGGAATTCTAGCTTCAAATTGGAAAAATGGACTTTCTTTAAAACCATACCCTACAAAGTTTAATTACGAACTAAGGTCCTATATAAGGAACAGAGACTATTATATTTGTATGATGTGTAAACTTCCAGAAAGTACATTTAATAGAAACTTAGATGTTCACCATATTGATTATGATAAAGAAAATTGTAAAGAAGATAATCTTATAAGTTTATGCCAGAATTGTCATCAACACACAAACGGTAATAGAAATTACTGGGAAATAATATTACAAGGATTGGTGAAACTATATGTCTAATGCTTCTTTTTCTGGAGTGGTTATCGGAGACTACTGCTTTATGCAGGTAGATACAGAGCAAGAAATAGAAATACATAAGATTCCAAGGGCGGATGGGTCTATATTACGTAGACGTGGTGGCGGTCTTAAAACTATTACTGTGCAAGGTTGGGTTAAAAAAACAAGTAGGCAAGAATTGGAAACATACATAAATAGTCTTGCGGCTGCTTTTGGGTCTGGGTTAGCAGATTTAGTAGTAAATCATAATACTTATTCAAATTGTATTTTAAAGTCTATTTCACCTGGGTCAGATTATTACAGATGGTCCAGGTTTACAATAGTTTTCTACCGAAGTGGGGACTAATTTAAAAAGTAAGGAGGTAAAAAGTTATGGTGGTAAATTGTGTTGTATTTTGTAATAAATCGGCTGTGGATAATCCTAAAAGTACACATCCAGCAAATTATGTCCAAATGGACCTAGCAAATGACAAGCTAATTTTTTCTGCCGGTTCTGCTGCTGTTGCTGATGGGCAGCCTACACCTAGCTCTGGCGAGCTTAATGAGGCTGCAACAATAATCCAAGCTATACCAGTAGAAATTGCTCACACATTTTTATTGGATGTATCAAATATTGGGGCTGAGTTAAGAGAAATGTTAATGGCAAATTCAGGAGCCCATAGATATGTTATTTGCTTGGCTTTTGATGCAGCGACAGCAAGTGAACCTACATTAGAAGCTTGGGATGATGACGGCCATGTTACAGCTAATTTAAATTGCTTAGGTTTAGGAACACCAGCAGATAGTATGTTGAAGGCTGTTTTGACTACTGGAGGTGCTCCTGGACCAGGTTGGGCTGGAACTCCTATTGCGGGCGGGGCAGCTCCTAATTTGATTTTACTCAACGGGGGTGGCGGTGCACTGGGTGGAGCTACGGATGTTTATGTGAATATTCATTGGGACGTACCATCGTCTTATTTGACGCCATTCATCGAATCGCCTGTTTTGAGTGTACGCTTTTCATACGTTTAATAAAAAAGTTTTTAAAATATAAAGGTGATAATATATCATGCCTAATTATTTATACAAGATTATATTTTCATACGGGACTCCAGATTTTCTTGGGGGTCCAAACATACATTCTAGTCGTTGGTTAGAAATTCCAGATAGGCCTATAGCCCGTCTGGAATATTTTTTATCCGACGGAGAGTGGATTATCTTAGAAGGTTTTGAGTCTTATCTATGCTTTGTTGAGGCTGAAACGACATTTGCAAGACCTGTGGGGAACTGCCCAAAATGTAATAGTAAAGGAAAAATATCTAAAAGGATTACTAAATATACAAATGATGAAATTAAACAAGAATTTATTGCAAGATGTACTAAATGTGATTGGGTTGGAAATATACAAGATTTGGAGTATTTAATTGTGCCTACTGGTGATAAATATATTTATATTATGGGATTAAAGAATGGAATGGTGACTTCTTATAGATTATCTTTGGTAGGTAAGGATGGCGAGGATAAATATAAAATTGGAGATATAACTAAAAGGGTTTTACCTTTAGGGCAAGAACATTTGGGAAGACCTACTAATAATTTATTGTGGAAAAAAGGAATTAAATAATGAGTTGGCTGAGCGGTTATACATATAGACGAAAGATTACGTTAGATTATACTAAATTCCCATCTACTTTAACTGATTTTCCTTTATTAGTTAAACTAACAGCGGCCAATTTCGATTTTAGCAAAATTTTAACTGCCGGTGGGTTAGATGTTAGGTTTACTTCTTCCGATGGTTCAACCTTACTTAAATTTGATAGGGAATTTCATGGTCAAATTACAACATATGGTTCTAATGTTTGTGCTGGTGGTACCCCCAGCGCTAGTTCTACAAATGGTGTAGAAGTAGCTGCCAGGGCTTTTGATGGCATAATTGGGGAGGGCCATTTTTGGACTTCTTCAACAAGCGCGGCTCTTCCACAATGGTTGAAATATGATTTAGGGCTGGGTGTAACAAGGGTTGTTCAAAGATATGGTTTAGCGCCCCGTATGACTTACTCAGATGGTTTACCTTATGCTTGGACTTTTCAAGGCTCGAATGATGATAGTAATTGGGATATATTAGATACACGGTCTGGACAAACATGGCCTGATAATAGTTTAAGAAATTATTCCTTTTCTAATTCAACTGCTTATAGATATTATAGAATTAATTTTACAACGGCTAGCCATGTCTACGTTCACATAAACGAATTAGAAATGTATGAAGCGACCACGCCCGATTATGGATATTATTGGGTAAAAGTACCAACAGTTTCAAATAGTGTTAATACAGAAATATATATATATTATTGTCTAACCGGCGCTTCTGATGGTTCCGATAAAAATAACGCATGGGATTCGGGATATAAGGCAGTATATCATCTTGGAGAAGTTGGTAATGGTACATTGGGCGAATTTAAAGATTCTACAAGTTACGCCAATGATGCTAAAGGTAACACCGCACCAACGAGAGTTTGGGATAAAATTGCGTATAATCAAAATTTAGTTACAGCAAATAATATATTAATACCGGATGATGCCGATTTAGAAATTGGAAGTTCTGAGTTTGTTCTTAGTTTTAAAATTAAATTTGATTCTCTTTCTGGAAATTTTGGACTTCTACAAAGATATACTAGCGGCTCTAGTTATTTTCATATCGCATATGAAGGCGGTAATATACGTTTTAGAGATTATGGTGGTTCTATTGATTTTAGCGTTAGTCCAGGTTTTTCTACAGGTATATGGTATGATTTAGAATTTATTAGGACTGGTAATGATTGGAAAGTTTATAAAGATAATGTTCAAATTGGCTCTACATATACAAATGCGGCAGCGTTAATTGGGAGAAATGAAGGTTGGAGTTTTGGTGGAAGTGTTACGTTATACGATGCTTTTAATGGGGGTCTTGATGAAATTAGATTTTCTATTGGTACACCCAGAAGTAGTAATTATAGAACTTCAAGAATTTCTTCAGATGATAATACAGTTACTACGGTCGGCATAGAAGAAAATCTTATTGAAGTTATAGAAGATTTAGATGTTGATATAAGAACTAAAATTGAAGAACTTTCTGATATTGCTACTGATATTAGGGCAAGGTATCCTGAAGAAATAAAAGATATTGATACAGACATAAGAACAAAAGAGCAATCTTTTATTGACTTAGCAATTGATATTAGAGTTAAATTAGAAGAACATTTTAAAGATATAGATTTAGATATTAGAGTAATAAAAGAGTTATTAGAGGACATAAATACCGATATTAGGGTTGCAGAAGACGTTTTAAAAGACATTAATACTGATATACGGGTTAGAAAAACTATTATAATAGATTTAGAAACAGATATTAGAACTGTTTTAAGAGGGTTTATTGATATAAGTACCGATATTAGAGTAAGTCAGAGAATTAGTAAAAATCAATGTGTAGTTGAAGAACTATATTTTGAAGATGGCCAATATTTAGCAAGCCAGAATGTTACTATTAATTTGAAGGTCTACGGTGCTTTAAGAATGCAATTTAAAAATGAAGTAGGGGGAACTTGGTCAACTTTAGAAAATTATTCTAGTACTAAAGTTTGGATGTTGGTTTCTGGAAATGGGGCAAAACAAGTTTATGTAAGATTTACAGATATTCAGAATGTTTTATCTGATGGAACAGATGTTATTGAGGCCGTCTTAAATGATACTACACCAACATCAGTAACTATAGAAGCATATACTGATAGTGGTGCTCTTACGCCTATTCCAGATGCTACTTACCAGACTGATAAAACTCCATTTTTTAGATGGCAGATTCCCATTTTTAATATACCATATTCTGGATTTAGTTATTCTTTGGATGGAATTCCTTCGGATGTTGGAAATATATTAACTCCTGATATGGTTCGTAATGGTATGGTAGTATCAAAAAAAGCCCCAGCCTCTAATATGATTTTTGAGGCTTCTGTAGGTTATTATTATTTTAAAGCTGATTTAAAAGCATATACAATTCAAGAAGTAACACTTAGTAATGGAGATTTGACCAACGACCGTATAGATATAATATATGTTAGTGGAACAAGTGAAAGTTTAAATGTAGCAGAAGGAATTCCCGCACCAATACCTTTGGAACCAGTTATTCCAGAAGATGCAATAAAACTAGCTACTATTTTAGTTCCTGCTGGAGTAACAAAATCTGAGGATACGACATTAACAGATTCTAGACAACTTTATGTTGAATTAGATAAGTATTTAACAGAGCCTTTAGTGTTAGGGCAGCATACTTTAAAAATAAAAGGAATTTGCACTAATGGCCTAATTAGTAATATTGCTACCTTCAATGTTTGGGTAGCAGACGATAGTCCAACAATTGGAGAAGTTAGGGGTTACACAAATGCAACAAAAATTATTGAACTAGCTAGTGGGTTATATCAAACGGCTGATAATACCCCATATTTTGAATGGGGCGTAGCCTCACCAGAACCAGGACCTATTAGATATTATTATACAGAAGACGGGACAGAGCCTGATATAGGAGATTCTTTTTTAGTTGTAAATAATTATACTCCTGGAATTTATGCTTCTGGTATTACTATTTTAAAGATAAGGGCATACGATGTTACTACGGGTTATTGGGGAGAAACAAAATTATTTATATTTGTATATGGAACTCAAACATTTACAGATGATATAGCAGTTATTTGTGGTAATACTATATTAAAACAAAGATTAAAGGAAATTCATGTAAAAGAGATTTCTTGGGATTTTAGTAGTGCGAGAGTTTGTAGATTTTTTCAACCAGTTGCTTTTGATGCTAATCTACCATTTTCAGAGGGGGCTACAGTTTGTGTGGTGCAAGGTTCTGGCAACATTACCTTATTTACAGGAAGAATATTACAGATTGAAAGAACAATTGATATAGGTGCTGAAGGGGTTGATTATAGTTGTTCGTGTTCAAGGCAAGATTTAGCTGAAGAGTATGCTTATATTATTCATGAAGATTATGGAGAAACGGCACAAATAACATTTAATGATGTTGATTTGATTACTGCTATTGATACGATTGTTTCAAAGTTTCCTACCATTGTTAAAAAAATAGATAGTTATCCTACAGGAGCTAATATATCAGATGAGTATATAGGTCAAACTGTTTCTAATGTTTTAGATAGTATTTATGCTAAAACTAAGTATGGATGGTATATGAAGCCTAATGGTAGTTTAGTATCTATTGATTTAACAGCGGTTAATTCTGGAGAAGCTAAGTTTGGTATTTATGGAACTACAGTAAATGCGATATCTCCTCAATATAATGTTATGGCTGCTAATTTGCAATTTGATGTAACTAATAGATATAATAAATGTATAATTGAAGGCGCAAAAAAGCAGGAAAGAGTAACTTTAAGAGGAAAATGTATAGGCATAACTAAAAGTGGAGAAGATATAGTAGATGAAGGTGATAGGGCTGATGATTTGTTATATAAAGTTTTTGAGTTAGACTCAAAATGGACTGTTGTTAAAATAATAGAAACTTTCATAAGTTATGCTAGATTAAAGCGTTTTATTCTTATGCCAGTTTGTTACGGGACTAGTATAAGTAATTTTCTTATAAATTTTCTTGAAACAGAAATTTGCAGCGAGAATAATATTATTAGGATGTCTAGGGAAGTAAAATATACTACTCAACCTAGCAGTTCTGGAACTAAATCTGAAGGAACCCCAACAGAAGCAACCGAAGGAACAGAATCACCAGGAGCAATGGATTCACAACTTCCAGGCTTTGGACCGCAAATTATGATAGCGGATACCGAAGTACAAGGAAGTTTAGGACCAGAAAATACAGTTAGATTTTCAAGAGCCTTGTATAATTATTGGCCCACAGGTGAAAGTGTTAATTCTGATGGACTAGTAGTTACACCGGCTGTTAATATTTATATGGGTGTTCCAAATTATACTTGGAGAAACTCTCCCGAAAAAAGATGTGCGAGTCTTACAGCAGACGTACTTATAGAAACTGTTCCATTGAAAGTTGAAGTAACCGTTCCAGGAACTGCTAGTAATATTAGTAAGACTTTGAGGGTTGTAAACACTATTTTTAGATATAGTGAAGACCCTGAAGACGCCATAGATGACACATCTAGAATGACTCAGTATGCTCAAGATTTATTGCAGAAATACAAAGACATAAAAGTAAATGGCTCGATTACATTAGATACTATAGATTTAACTTGGGATTTGGATAAGACAGTAAATCTTATTAATACAGACCAGGGTAGTTGGGGTTCTTTGAACGCTAAAGTTGTAGGTATAAAATATGATTTTGATGCTAATACAACAACTCTCGAAATAACTTCTGAATATTTAAAGTAAGGAGGATAATAATGGCTCTTACTAGAGAAGAAAGACAAACTATAGAAACATTAATAAAGAAAGTAAGGTCCTTAGAGGATAAGGTGACTACTTTAGAAAATTTAGTAGCATCTCAACAAAAAATGGTAGATGGTATTAATGCGGAATCTAATATGTTAGATTGGTCCAGTGACCAAATTAGTGAATGGTTAAAGCCCTACATTTTGACATATATGACTAAGACTGGAACTAAATTAACTAAGCATAATCATACTAATGACCAGCAGGGTGGGGATTGTTTTGCTAAACTGGGTGCTAATCTAATCGAGTAATTATATGTTATATAAACCTACAAAAGAAGAGATTAAACAAATAAAAAATTTAAATAAGGCTTATCAAATGTTTGGGCAAGCTTTTAAAATAGTTTTAGCTAATATCCCAAAGGACGATAAGATAGAAATAGAATTATATAGGGCAAATAAACATTTAGAAGAAATGAATAAAAGAGTGTTTGAGTTATTAGAAAATAGGTATGTTGATAAAGAATTTTTTGAACTAATTAAAAACTTTAATATAAAAAAGAAATAACTATGATTTTTACATGGACTCCCCCAGACCCTTTAAACGATACTGCTAAGACTAAAAGTATTTATATGACAGAACTTCAAGTTGCAGCCAATGTAAGAAGAGTAGAAATAGCCCAATCTCAGTTATCTTTTATTAACCAAAATATAGGTAAAAAGTTTATATTAAGTGCTATTGAAGAATTAAAGACAGTAACTAATCAGTTAGCAATAGATTTTGGTTATCCTACTGGCGTTGAGGATTCTGCTTTATTAGGGAGACCCTATGTTACTATAACTAAGAAATATGGAAAGTCGGTTTGTCATTATCCTATATTAAATGATTTGAGGATGGTTTTGAATTTATTAGAAATTCAATTAAAGTTTAATTTAATAATACCAGTAACTACAGGTTGGGCTATTGTTAGCGAATATAAAGATTCTACTATGAAAATAAATAATATTGTTCCTTTTGGTTGGGTCTATCCAGCAGAGGTATTTTGGAGTGATATTTTATTTATTAGTGATTTATTCTATCAGACAAGTCAAATTCTTATTACTAAAATAAATAAGGACACTGGTGCCTCTTTTCATTCAACTGATTTTTCTGATGTTGTTAGGCATTGCCGTAGTACTGATATTTGTGCTGGTAAACAAGGAACTGAGGATAGTTATCAATATGTGACGGGTGTGGACCTCATTGGGGGTAATAGAAAAGTAATTAGATATAGAAATATAATTACATCTAATTTAATTGCGACAGGTATTTTTGATTTAGGTTCTTATTATTACGACTCTTCCATAACTAATAATGAAAATTTTATTTTTGTTGGTGGCCAAAAATGGACAGGCTCACCGGCATATTATAACGCCATTATTACAAAGATAAATAAAGGTGCAACTATGATTTTAAATAATGAAAATGAATTTTATTTAAATTTAATAACTACCCCTGGTGGGGTAGTTCAAAGTAAAAATGCAAATATATCAGCATTAACTATTGATAGTTCCTATATATATTGTTTTTACCAAGAAGAATTAAAATATACAATTCCACCATCTTTGACAGTAATTACTTTATTAAAATCAGCAATTATTAAAATAAGTATAGCTAGCCTATCCCCAAGTGTATTAGTTGAACAGGATGATACTGCCCAAGGATTCTTTACCTACCCTTTGTTAGGGGGTTCTGCTATACAAGGGGGTTACTTATATACGATTGGAGAAAAACATTCTCCAGCAATTGGAAAATTAACGGTACGAAATAAATCGGGGGGACTTATAGATTCTTTTAATAGTTTAGATTATGCCGATGGGTCTGGGTCAGAGGTTATTAGTGTTGGTAATCGTAATTGTATTGCGAGTAACGAGGAGCGTTTAAATGCTATACCAAGTATTTAGTGTTATTTAATTATAATTTTCTATTATTTTGCTGCCTTCTTTATCCGTTTTACAATAATCTCTAAATTGACATTGTTTGCATTGTGTTGAACTTCTTATGTAGTCTCTTATAGGAAGTTCTTTATTTTTTATGTAATATTTGGCTTCTTTGTATCTTTTTATTATGCTGCTTATTTTAATATCTTTACAAATCCCACCATTAATAACTGGATAAATCTCCTTATCTATTTCTATCCAATCTATCCTATGATAAACATCTTTAGTTGCATACTTAGATACCATAGAGGGACAATACTTTATTAAAAAGAATGGTTGTTGGGGTTTATAATAAACAACATATAAGAATGTTTGTAAAAGGTGCATGTCCTTTGGCTTATTAAGTAATTGGTAAGTGCTGTTACTGTAGTTTTTTACTTCTATTCCGCAATGTTCTTGTTTGTTATCTACAATTATGTCAACTTCTCCAGACAAAATAATATCATCTACTATATTAACTTTAAATTTACGTTTTTCTTTTTTATTAGTTTCCATAGAGTATAGCTTTTTTGCAACTAACTCTTTTCTGGTTTCATATTCAACAAAATTTCCTATTTTGCCAAGTAACTTAACCCTATCTGGTAAAGGATTTGATTCTGGAACTTTATTCCATTGATAAAATAACTGTCGTAGACATTTCCCTGTAAGAGTTCCATCTGACTTCAAGCAGCTTGCCTCCGATGGCCAAAATTTCCACTCTTGCCTAGCATAACTAGTTTTTTCAGGTAAGGGCTCTTTAATTGTCTCTATTAAGGATTTATCCATGAATGTTTACCCAGTAAATACAATAACAGCCTATCAAAAATATGATTATGGAAACTACAATAAAAAGTTCATCTGCATAAGATTTAGAAAATTTTTTCATATTATTTCCCCAATCTTAAATCTTCCAAAAATGTTTTAATAGAAATGCCATCAACAACAAGGGAATGCGTTATTCTTGCCGTAGGTATTCCTAAAAATCCAGGATAGATTTCAAGAGCGTAAACTAAACCTACTAAATTTCCATCTTTATCCCAAACCCCACTTCCGCTTGAACCATATATGCAAGGTACTTGAATTAACATTGATATTCCTTCATAACCACCCATAACACCTTCAGAATAGACATTTTTTACGCCTAAGGGATTCCCAACAACATAAACAGGGTCTTGGATATTTACAGAAGCAACTCCAGGTATTGCAACTTTATCTTTTAATTTGTCTGTAATTTTAATAACAGCTAAATCAACATAATTATGATATTTTACAACTTCCGCTGGTATAGTTTTATTCTCAACATATAATTTAACAGATTTTACATTTTTACCAGCAACGTGGTTATTGGTAAGAATAAAAGTCTCGGTGTCTGTAATCTTAATAATAACACCCGTACCACTCCAGCATGATTTATCAGTAGCAAGTGGATAAGTTAAATTATTTTTTTCACTATCTTTTTCAGAACAACCAATAATATAAACAGTATGAGCTTTTAATTCTTCATAAGTAGGTTTAATTTTCTTTGTTTCTTCAGTCTTTTTATCTTCAATAACCTTTTGTTCTCTTGCCCTATTTTGGTCAATAATAAATTGATTTAAATCTAGTATATTTTCAAGAGTTTCTAAAATTGTAGAATAAATTTGAAGAGATAATTCAAATTTCATATCTTGTGTTGCATTTGTAGTAGTAAATTCAGTTGTTATTCTTTTTTGTAAAATAGATATATCATTTTTAATTCCAGATATATATACCATTTGTAAAAAGAAAGCACAAACAATTATCATAGTTACAAGGATTTTAATTCCATTTTTTTCTATCCATTCTCCGAATTTTGTCATATTACTCCCTCGTTTAAGTGCTTCTTTGTATTTTTTTCATATAATGTACAGGAAGAAATCTTTGTAAACCATTACCATAATCCCTTATCAATACATGGCCATTTACCCAATCCTTTATGTCACTATCATAAGTCAAAGTATGGCTAATTATTTGTATCTTTTTTATTTTTTTCTCAATTAAAATTTGTATAACTTCTTCCTGGATGCCGTAAGCTTGTAACTTATGAAAGAAATGCCGAGGGTTTACTTGTTTAATAAAGGTATCCCCTTCAATATGACCAGCAAGAATCAACTTTTCTTTTTTTGGGTCATAAGTTGTTACTTTTTCCATTTTGGTCAACCTCCTTTTCTATGAAAAGTTTATTTTTTAATATTATATAATTTGTGCAATCTTTTCTTAGTTAAATATTTTATTAAAACCTCCAAACCCCGCCCAAAAATATCCTTTGGTCGTTAGCTTTATAGCCTTGACCAATACCCGTAATAATTCCGAAATTTTGTGTTATTTCGTAGTCACCCCCAATATAAACACCTGCCTGTGTTAGCCACGTATCAATATGTACTTTCCATAGTTTATAAATAGATGCACCAATTCCAACCTCAACGCCATTAACTTTGGAAGTACCTAAACTTCCTCCAGCAGTAAAAATAGGATGAATATCAAATCCTATAGGTTTTAATAATTTATTTAAATCTTTTACGTCTTTAACATTAATATCTTTAATCTTTTTTCCTGTTTTAGTATCCAAAATTTCGGCTGTGCCATCTGGTTTAACGTGTAAGGTTGTTCCATTTAATTTAATATAAGCTTCCTTATGTTGAATATCAAAATGAACTGGTTTTCCTTTTACGCCTTTGATATAGCCATACCCATAAATACCCCCTATAATTAGAGCATAAATTATGAGTTTTCTAATGTTCAAAAGGCCAGCTAGGTCTTTTAACCATAAAACAGGATTGGCTAAACTTAACAGGCCAGTGCGTAGCTTTGTGATACTTACAGGTTCCTCTTTTTTAATAGTATTGGCTAAGAGTTCTCTTTTTTCCCTAAGCGCTTTAATTTCAGCATCTAAGGACTTAATTTGGTCTAAATTTTGGTTATTTTCTGTATTTTCAGTCATTATCTTTCACCTCCCCTTTAAAATTGCCACTCTTTGAAGGGTTTATAGGGGCTATTTTGAACGATTTAGCGCCAAATGACCCCACATGCCTTATAAATTAATCTTGCCCTTCTCAATAGCCACACCTACAAAGTAGGCACAAGCACAAATACCCAATAATATTACTGGAATTGGGTGTTTAGAAACAAACGAAATAGCTACCAAAGCACCTACAATAATACTTGAATATTTTATAATGGTTCCTTTTGACATGTTATCTCCTTTTAATATTATAAATTAGTTTTACATTATTAAATCTGCAAGCCCAATTTCAACTGATTCTTTTGCATCGAGAATCTTATCATGGGCGCACATATTTTCAATATCTTTTAAAGTAATCTTTGGATTTCTTTTTTTCATGCGGTCATAATAAATAGTATACATAATATTTCTAACTCTTTTTGAATCCATTGCCCAATTTTCAAAAGATTTAGCATCTCCCACGTATCCATCATGTCCATCATGAATCATAATTGTGGAGTTTGGCATTAAAATACGTTTTGTACCCGCTTGAAAAATTATGCTACCCATTGACCATATTTTTCCCATTCCAATAATAGTAACCTCTGATTTTAGATTATTTATTAAATCATAAACCGCTATCCCATCTTCCCAACTACCACCAGGGGTATTTAATAACAGAGATATTGGTCCTATTTCTCTTGTTTCTAATATATGCAAATTTTTAATTAATTGACCAACGGTTCTACAATTTACCTCGTCATTGTCAGTGTTGCTATCTACGCCAACCCCACCAAAATATATTGTTCTTGTTGGTATATAAAGATTTGTTTCATGAAAAAGAACCATACCCGCAAGGAATAAATCATTAATCCTTTTTGTCATAATTTTTACTCCCTTTTTGGTAATATTTTTATACTATGTTCAATTACTACTGTTAAATCGTATTTATTTAATAAATTGACTATTTGTTTTATAGCACCTTCTCTTTGTTTTTCAAATTCTTCTGTTGATATTTTTTTGTCTTCCATAATAGTACCTCCCATTCTTTAGATACTTAACTAATTAATTGAGTAGTTAAGGAATAATTCGCCTTTAAAATGATTAAGTTCGTGTTGTACTACAACAGCTTCATAGCCAGCTAATTTGAATATTTGCCCATCTCCATTTTCTATTTCTATTAAGTTAAACCTTTTCGTATCTTTAAATATATTAGGTATTGATAAACAACCCTCATTTTTAAATATAAAAGGGTTTCGCATATTAATTATTTTTGTATTATATAAATTAAGTTTTAAATTAGCCGTTCTTACTATTGCTACTTGTAAGGGTATGCCTATTTGTATAGCACTAAGTCCCACACCTGGTATTTTTGAGTTTTTAAGATTTTGTTCTAGTAACTCTATTATTAATGTAATTAATTCCTTATTAGAGTATTCAATTTCTACACTTGATTGTTTAAGTACGCTTTGGTCTGTAATAATCATTTCTTAATCCTTTTAAGGATAGTTAATATTGGTTGTTCTTCTATTTTAATTAGTTTGTTTTTGCAAATGGGGCATTTATCTACAATACCAGTTATTTTGCGTTTACAATGTGAACATTCGTAAGTATTCTTAAAAGTTATTTTTTTCATATATTTATCTCCGTCAATTTGTATACTTTGGCAGTTGGATATATTTTTTTCAATTCTAAGATAGCCGGTATTCTTAAGGCAGATTCCCCCTTGTAAATAACATTACTATGCCAAAAATACAGAAGATTATCCTCCGCACACACTACAATATATTTATTATTTTTAATTACATTGTCCTTCTATTTTTAACTCGCTTATAAGTTTTAATGCTTTTATTAATTTTTTTTCATCTGCCGGTGATAACAACGGTTTCTCTAATTCTTCCGCTTCGATAAGTATATGTAACGGCATTTCCAAAAAAACTTGAATAAGATTATTACTTTTTGATGTACTTATGCCGTATTGAACTTCATCAAACCATTTATGATAAGCAATCCACTCTAATAGATTAGAATCTTTCATATCTGGTTGGGTAATGATAGCTAAATGACGAGGATTGAAAGGAATACCAGTCCTATCTTCTAACACTTTTTTAAAATCATTAAGGAACTTTCTTATTAATTCTGCTTCTTTAGAATTATCCATTACTATCATCCTTTACAAGGCCGATTGTTTTTCCATCTTTAACATAAATACTTAGTTTTTTTCTTAATTCCTCTTGGTTCCTTAATAGTTTATTTGATTTTTCTACCTCTTTGTTATATTCTTGTATCTTTTTATACATCTCGCTTAATAGTTTTGCAGCCTTTTCAAATTGTGCTATATCTAATTTTACAGCCAGTTCACTTATTTTGAGCATAATACATTCTCCTTTCAAATGACTTCTCCGAACTCTGTTATATCCGTCTTTTCTTTTGCCTTTTTTAATACTTCTTTTAACTTAATTAAAGTAAAATTTTTACCAACCTCCTCTATATTTTTATCAGTTAGGCAAGTATCGCAAACTGTTGCAATAATTTTTGGGTCAATAACTTCTACTTTATTTAAACAAATTATGCAAGGAACTTTCATTATTCTTCCTTTTTACCAGCAGTCCAATCAGGAGCCTCTAATATTTTACCAGAGCCTAAGCAAGTATGACATTGTTCTGGAGAACAGGTTGTACTATAAAACGATTGGCCTTCTGGGTATAAATAAAAACCTGGTGGAACAATACCATGACCTTCGCATATTGGGCATTTTTGCCATTTCATTTTATAATCCTCCTTAAATAAAACTTATATTAGGTTCAACATATTCAGCGGCGGCCCATATAGCTAAACAAAGGCTATCCGCATAATCATCCCTCGCCAAATTGTCGTCGAGATTATGGTGTACGCTAATCAAACCCGTAACTTTATGTTCAATTTCTAACTCCAAAAATTCTTGTTTAAATTTTCTATATTCTTTATTTGGTAACTTTTTAGGCCAATGTATTAATTTATTTTGTATCTGGTATCTTAAATTTTTATATATTTTATCTTTTGATTGTAAACTAAAGTTTATACCGGTTGTAAGAATACCCCCGTCATTTAAAACTTCAATAGGCATTTCCCCAACACCTGATTTATCTGCGCAGGTGTGTTTAATATGCCCAGGAACATAGATATTTTTAATATAACCAATTTGGTCAATGTATTCAGTTCCTTGAAATTCTATTATATCCCCAACTAAATAATAATGTTCATTTATTGGGTTTTGAGCAATAGTAGTTAAAACAGTAGAATCCCTTAATTTAGCAAAATCAATGCCCCAATACATAGGCCAGTTATTTTCAATAGCTTTCTTATACATTTCATGAACATCATAATCCTCTTCACAAGCCTCATACTCTTCGTAGGTAGTAAAATAACCATAGTTACTACGCTCCCACTTAAGTTCATAGTTACGTTCAAAGGAGTCTGGGTCTTCATTTTTAAGACGTAATACGTAATCCATTGCCAAGCGTGGGCAATCTTGGTAAGGATAAACATGGTGAACGTACCCCAAGGGATTAGTTTGTGAGTCAAACTTATTTTTATAGGCCTTATGGAAATGGGAACCCAGTAGTCCAGGAACACCCGTTTGAATTATTTTTGCTCCGTGCGGAACTCCCCCACCCATTGGAAAAAGGGAGTTTAGAGTAACAATATTGTTGGCTATCCAAAGATTTGGATTTTTAAGTCGAACACAGTACACTTTTTCTTTATTTTTTAATTTTTTTATGCTCTTAATTTTAACAAAACGCATAGTTTTAGGATAAAAATTACTTTTATGTTTTCCTTTTTTATTTTTTATTTTTTCTATTACTTTTTTTAATTTTTTTTGTTTTGTATATAATTTTATGTTGTAATAAAATTTTATAACATCTTCAATTTTTGATATTCTTAGTATATAACAAATTTTTTTATTTCTTTTATCTTCGTGTATAGTACAATGTATACCAAATTTTAATAAATAAAATTTTAGTTGCGTTATTAATTTTTTAGATATATTATTAAAGGTTATTGAACTCTGAGCCTTACTTTTTGATAGGTAAATTGTACCATCAGTTTCAATTAATCCCGAAATTAGCCCCTTTAAAAAGGGCCTTGACCATTCTTTATTAGGTATAGTCTTGTTGACTCCCGTAAAATTCCATATACCTATTGATTTAAAGT
>Ga0315293_10000279_pt1 | contig 45814 bp, 43 predicted proteins | sample YL17G13_20_MG_FD_203071 | JGI IMG/M metagenome (GOLD analysis project Ga0315293, IMG submission 203071) | Sediment microbial communities from Yellowstone Lake, YNP, Wyoming, USA - YL17G13_20 | ecosystem: Environmental > Aquatic > Freshwater > Lake > Sediment | place: USA: Wyoming | collected... | reverse complement strand
CGGCGCGTCCGCGCCGCCCGCCCGCTGCGTTCACTCAGGGGGTGCAATGGCATTCCTCAGAGGTTCGCCGGACGCTCCGCGAGAGTGACGGCGACGTCCTGCGTCTTGCCGTCGCGCTCGATCGTGAGCGCGACCTTGTCGCCGGGTTTCTTCTGCGCGAGGAAGGCGATCAGCTCGTCGGCGCTCGTGATCGTCTGCCCGTCGGCCGCGGTGATCACGTCGCCGCCGACGGTGAACTGCTGACCCTGGACGGTGACCGTCTGGTCTCCTCCCTTGATGCCGGCCTTGGCCGCCGGGCTTCCCGGGTAGACCTTCTCGACGAGGGCGCCGCCCTGCGTCTTCATGTTGAACGTGCTGGCGATGTCGCTGGTGATGGTCTGCAGGCCGACGCCCATCCACGCGTACTGGACCTTGCCGTTGGTGCGCAGCTGGTCGAGCGAGCGGATGGCGGTGTTGATCGGCACGGCGAAGCCGAGACCGTCGTTGCCACCGCCCTGCGAGGCGATCTGCTCGTTGATGCCGATCACCCGGCCGTTGCCGTCGATGAGCGGCCCGCCGGAGTTGCCTTGATTGATGGCGGCGTCGGTCTGGATGCCGTTGGGGATCGTCTGGCCGTTGGGTGCCTGCAGGCTGCGGCCCGTGGCGGAGACGATGCCCGAGGTGATCGAGAAGTCATAGCCCAGGGGGTTGCCGATGGCCACCACGGGCTCACCGACGGTGACCTTGGAGGAATCGCCCAGCGGCAGTGGATCGAGGGTCACGGCACTGGGGTCGACCTTGATGACGGCGACATCGCTGCCGACGTCCACGCCGACGAGCTCGCCCTTGACGCGCTGCGTCTCGGAGCCGCCCTTGTTGAAGACCACGGTGACGCCGCTGGCCTGCTGACCGCTCTCGTTGACCACATGGGCGTTGGTGAGGATGTAGCCCTGCTTGTCGACCACGAAGCCGGTGCCGAGCGCTTGGCCGCTCTGCGTCTGGCCGAACTGGTCGGTGCCTGGGTTGGCGAACTCGGAGAGCACCATGACGACGCCGCCCGAGAGGTTCTGGTAGATCTGCTCGGGCGACTGGCCGGTGCCGGTCGTGGGCGCGTACACCGCGGGCGTCTCGGCGGCCGTCTGGAAGACGGGCTCCTTGGCCTCTCCGAAGTTGAACACCAGGACGAGGACGAGGACGACGAGCGCGGCGCCGACGGCGCCGCCTCCGAGCCCTACGAGGAACCCTCTCATCTTCATCATTGCTTTCCCTTCGTTGTCGCAGCCGGTGGGTGCGAAGGCGGCGCGGCCGCAGTCGGGCGCCGCTCTCCCGTTGCCCACGATAATGTGCGCTGGGTGTTAACTGCTCGAGGGGGCGTGTTGAGTAACGCCTCAGGAGTGATTAAGGATTATGAATCGGCGCTTTGGGCGCGCCGCCGAGGCGCGCGCGGCAGCCGCACGGAGAAGCTCGCGCCGCCGCCGCCCGATTCGGCGCGGATGCCGCCGCCCATCATCTCGGTGAGCTCGCGGGCGATCGAGAGGCCCAGGCCGGCGCCCGAGGTGGCGGCGCGCTCCTCGCTGCCGCGGTGGAAGCGCTCGAAGACGTGCGGCAGCTCCGCGGCCGGGATCCCCGGCCCGTCGTCGCTCACGACGATCGTCGCCCACGAGGCCTCGGCGCGGGTGGCCACTTGCACGCTGCTGCCCTGCGGTGAGAACTTGACGGCGTTGTCGACGAGCGCGCGCAGGACCTGCGCCAGGCGCTGCTCGTCGCACCACGCCGTCACGGCCTCGCCGTCGTCCACGGCGAGCGTCAGCTCCTTGGCCTGCGCCTGGACCTGGAACTCGTCGAGGACCGAGCGGGCCACGGCCTCGAGGTCGACGTCTTCGGGCTGCATCTCGATGGAGCCCGCCTCTACCGTCGAGAGGTCGAGCATGCTCACGGCGAGGTTGCGCAGGCGATCGACCTGCTGGCGCATGAGCTGCAGGAATTCGCGCTGCTCGTCGGCGTTCACGTTGCCTTCGTCGATGAGCTCGAGGAAGCCGGCCAGCGAGAAGAGCGGCGTCTTGAACTCGTGCGAGGCGTTGGCGATGAGGTCGCGGCGGGCGCGCTCGAGGCGCGCCTGGGAGGTGACGTCGCGCAAGACGACGATGGAGGTGAAGTCGGCGGCTCCGGCGACCGGGTACGTGGTGGCCTCCAGTGTGCGCTCGCCGTGCACGAACACCACCGCCTGCGTCTCGTCTTCGCGGCGTGACTCGTGCCACGCCTCGGCGACGTCGGCCGGGAAGGTCTCGTCGAGCCCGGCGCCGACGGGCACGGGCTCGTCCAGCAGTTCGGCGGAGGCCGGGTTGGCGATCGTGACCGTGCCCTCGTCTGACAGGCCGATGACGCCCTCACTCAAGTCGTTGAGCAGCACCTCGACGCGGTCGCGCTCGTACTCCACCTGGGCGAACGCGCCTCGCAGCCTGATGGCCATGATATTGAAGGTCGCGGCCAGCTGCCCGATCTCATCCTCGACGGTGGCCGGCACCGTGGCGGTGAGGTCGCCGCCGGCGATGGCCTCGGCGCTGCGCTCGATGCGCTTCAGGCGGCGGGCGATGAAGTAGGAGGCCAGATAGCCGAGCAGGAGGCTGACGCCCATCGCCAGGACCGTGGCGAAGAACAGCTGGCGCTGGACGGCCGCCACCGCGGCGTCGACGTCTCTGAGCGGTGCGATGACGAGCACCACGCCGGCCACGGTACCGGTGCCGACGTTGGTCGCCACTAGAGGCACGGCCGTCGCCGCGTAGCGGCCGGCGCGCGTGGTCACCACGCCCTGCACGACCTTGGCCGACGTGAGCGCCTCCGAAATCATCGGGTAGTCGCCCACGTCGAACGGGTCGGCCCCGCCGGTGTCGTAGCGCGGCACCTGGTTCCTCGTGAGGACAACCACGCGCGCGTTGAGCCGCATGCTGAGACGGCCGACCGTGTACTCCAGCGACGCCCGGTCGGCGATGATCGTCTCGCCCGTGGAGGAGTTGTAGGCGATCCACTCGCTCACGGTGTCGCTGATCAGCTTGGCGTTGCCGCGCTGGTCCACGAGCTTCTGCTGGTCGAGGCGGTCGGCGAGCGGCGGCACCACGTAGGCCCAGGCCACGATCATGGCAAGTGCCACGAGCGCGAGGATGAGGACGGTCAACCAGTTCTTGACAGAGCGGAACATGCAGGTCGGGCGCGCCCGGCGCGCCCGCGCCTCCTAGAGCTCGCGGAACTTGTAGCCGATGTTGCGGACCGTGAAGATGAACTCCGGGTCCTTCGGGTCGCTCTCGAGCTTCTCGCGCAGGTGACGGATGTGCACGTCGACCGTGCGTGCGTCGCGATAGTCCGAGTCGCCCCAGACCAGCTGCAGCAGCAGCTGGCGGCTGTACACGCGGCCCGGGTGCGAGATCAGGGTCTTCAGGATCTCGAACTCGATGTAGGTGAGGTCGATCTTGGCGCCGCGCAAGATGACGTTTCGCTTCAGAAGGTCCACTTCGAGCTCGTCGACCTTGACGACCTCCTTCTTGGCCGCTTCGGCGCTGCGGCTCATCTGGGCGCGGCGCAGCTGGGCGCGCACCCGGCTGCGAAACTCGCGCAGGCTGAACTTGTCTTTGGTGATGTAGTCGTCGGCGCCGATCTCGAGGCCCAGCACCTTGTCGAACTCATCCGACTTGGCGGTGAGCATGATGATGGGGACGATGCTCTGCGCGCGGATGCGCCGGCAGACCTCCATGCCGTCCACGTGCGGCAACATGAGGTCGAGGATGACCAGGTCGAAGCTCTCACGGGCGAAAGTCTCGAGAGCCTCCTCGCCGTCGCGGGCGGTGACGACTTGGTAGCCCTCTTTCTCGAGCGGAAAGCGCAGCAGCTTGAGGATGGCCTCCTCGTCGTCGACCACCAGGATGCGGGCCCCGTCGTCTGCCATCACGCCTCCCTCTTCTCGGCACGGTCGCGCCCGCGCGGCGCAGCCAGACCGCGGGCGCGGAAAGCGGCGCCCAGGGCCGTGGCGATGGCCTCGCACTCGGCGAGGTCGGCGCCGGGGTAGTCGACGGCCGTCAGTGTCGTCTGGATGTCGTGCTGCACACACTGTTCGGCAAACTGGATGACAGCCCTGTACGCCTTGCCGAACAGCGGCCGGCAGATGCGGTCGTAGCTCTCCGGGTCCGCGGCGTTGAGGCTCACGGTGACGGCGCCGAGGCCGGCCGCGGCCAGGGCCGCCGGCACATCCACGTCTGGGTTCAGCAGCTGCCCGTGCCCGTTGGTGTCGAGCCGGGCAGGGATGCGCCGCAGCCGCAGCCACTCGGTGACGGCCAGCACCACGTCGAGCCGCATGGTCGGCTCACCGAAGCCGCAGAACACGACTTCGTCGGCCGGGCCCTCGAGAAACTCGAGCTCGACGGCCCGGGTGACCTCGTCGGGCTCGGGTTCGTGCGTAAGTGCGAGCACCTCGCCGTAGACGCCGTCGGTCCACTCCCGCAGGCAGAACTCACAGGCGCAAGAGCAGCGGTTGGTGATGTTCAGATAGACGGCGCTCCCGCTGCCGCGGTAGGCGATGGTATCGGTTTGCGTGAGAGGTCGCGTCATGGCGTGTGGCCGGGAGACTGCCCGGGGCGAGGGCCGACGGTCGGCAGCCCGAGTATAGCAGGGTAGAATGGGCGCCCTGTGAACGACACGACCGAGAGACTCGTTGACCTGTGCGGACGCCTCCGCGAGGTCGTCTTGCCCTCGCTCGGCCAGCATGCCGCTCGCGATCACGCCGGCATCGCCGTCGGTGGCGACGTCACCTTCGGCATCGACGAGCTCGCTGAGACGCTGCTCGTGGAGTACATGCGTGACGAGCTGCCCGCCTGGGCCTTCTACTCGGAAGACGGCGGTCTGCAAGGCGCCTCGGAACCCGAGCTCATCCTCATCGTCGACCCCATCGACGGCACGCGCCCGGCCGCGGCCGGCTTCGAGATGGCCTGCGTGAGCATCGCCGCGGTGCCGCCCCTGCCGGCGCCGATGATGGGCGACGTGGTCGCCGGCGTGGTGCAGGAGATCAAGGGCGGCGACCTCTTCGTCGCCGAGAAGGGCGCCGGCTTCAGCATGAAGCGCTCCTCCGGCGCCGACATCCCGTTCCTCCCCACCGAGCGCACCGATCTCGAGAGCCTGTTCTGGACGCTCGGTTTCCGCGGCCGGCCGGCCGTGGTCCTGGCGAGCGTCCTCGAGGAGCTCATCGACGTGTCGTCGGTGGGCGGCGCGGCGTTCGATATCGGGTCCGCGACCTACTCGGTGACGCGCATCCTCACCGGCCAGCTCGACGCCTACGTGGACATCGGCCCGGCGATCATCGAGGCGCACCCGTGGGTCGAGGCGGAGTTTCGCCGCGTGGGGCGCGGCAACGTCCTCTGCAACTCGCCCTACGACCTCGCTGCCGTGCACGTTCTCTGCCGGGAGGCCGGCGTGCCGATAGGCGACGCCGCCGGCCGGCCACTCGACGACAAGCCGGTGCTTGGCTCCAGCGCCGAGTACCAGCTGGCCTGCATCGCCGCGGGCAACCAGGAGCTTCAGGACAGCCTCATCGAAGTCGTTCAGCGCGGCATCCGCCACCTGCGCGACCTGCGTACGCCGTGACCGCGCTCTCCGAACACGAGGCGATGCTCTACGAGCGTCTCGACGACGACGCCGTCGAGTGCCACGTCTGCCCGCGTCGCTGCCACATCGCGCCCGGCAAGAGCGGCGTGTGCCGGGCACGCGCCAACCGCGACGGCACGCTCTACGCCATCACCTACGGGCGCGTCTGCAGCGTGGCCGCCGACCCCATCGAGAAGAAGCCTCTCTATCATTTCTTCCCGGGCACCACGGTGCTCTCGCTGGGCAGCGTGGGCTGTAACTTCACCTGCCGCCACTGCCAGAACTGGCAGATCGCCCACGCCGACCCCGGCGAAGCGGCCCGGGACCTTCGCGAGCTGCCCATCCGTAACCTGCCGGTGCTGGCCGACCACAACGACTGCCAGGGCGTCGCGTGGACGTACAACGAGCCGACCATCTGGCTCGAGTACATCCTCGACGGCGCCCAGCTCGCGCACGAGCATGGTCTGTACACGGCGATGGTCACCAACGGCTACATCACCGAGGAGGCCCTCGACGCGCTGGCGCCGCACATCGATGCGTACCGTGTCGACGTCAAGGGATTCAGCGACGAGCAGTACCACGAGCTGTGCCGCATCCGCGACATGTCGCCGGTGCTCGCTGCCGCGGAGCGCGCCAAGCTGGTGCACGGCTGCCACGTAGAGATCGTTACCAATGTCATCCCCGCCTTCAACGACGACGACGAGACGCTTGGCGGTATCGCCGCATGGATCGCCGCGGAGCTGGGGCCGGACACGCCCTGGCATGTCACGCGCTTCACGCCCTATCTCGAGTACGCCCATCTCTCGCCGACGCCGATCCCCACCCTGGAGCGCGCCGTGCGTATCGGCCACTACGCCGGTCTGCGCTTCGTGTACCTCGGCAACGTGCCCGGCCACGAGGGCGAGAACACGGTGTGTCCGAACTGCAAACGCCTTCTCGTGCGGCGCACCGGCTACGCGGTTGAGGATGTCGCCCTGCGGGGAACACTGTGTGCGATGTGTGGGGAGAACGTGAACGTCCGCACGACCCTCAAGTGAAAGCCGGACAGCCAGCCAGTCCCTGAGCCGATTGGATCAGCCCTCGTGAACGACTACGTGAAGCTCGATATCCCCGCCAAGGCCGAATACGTCGTGCTCGGCCGCCTCGCTCTTGCGGGCCTGCTACGCGCGCGTGGCTACTCCGAGGACGCCGTCGCCGATCTCAAGCTGGCGCTCACCGAGGCGTGCTCCAACTCAGTGAGGCACGCCTACGATCACGACGAGGGCCAGGTCCATCTCCACTTCACCGTGCATCCCGACCGCGTGACCATCGAGATCCGCGACGAGGGCGGCGGCTTTCACGAAGATGACGTCGACTGCCCCGAGTGCCAGAACATGCCCGAGCTCAAGTTCAGCGACGGCGGCATGGGCATCTCCATCATCCGCGCCGTCGTCGACGACTTCGACCTCCGCCAGCGGGACGGCGGCGGCACGGTGCTCGTCCTCACGAAGATGCTCGACGCCTGACGGCGTCGCGCCCGGCTCACACCATCGGCGTCGATGCCCCGGCCTGCGTCCGCACAACTTCCGGGGTTTAGCTCCGGCGCGGGCCACGGAACAACGTGGACATCACACCAGTTTCTTCGGCCGGGCCACGGCCGCTTCACCGTGGCCGGCGACAGGAGGGCGTTTATGCTTACCCCGCTGCGCCAGCGCAAGGTGGCGCGCGTCGTTTTCGATGAGTCCCACGGTGAGGCGTGGTCGATCCGGCCGGACGCCGCCGCGGCCCTGCGGCCCGGGCATCCCGCCGCCGCTTCGTACGCCGCCGCCGCCGCAGCCCTCGCCGAGCGCGACTTCGAGGTCGCGGCGCACACGGACGGCTCACTGGCCGGTGGCGTACTCGACCATGCCGACGTACTCGTCATCGCGCATCCGTCCGCTCCCCAGTGGGAGCGCACCGTCGGCGGCTCACCGGTGCTCTCCGCCGAGGAGATCGCCGCCATCGTGGTGTTTGTCGCCGCCGGTGGCGGTCTTGTGGTGCTCGGCGAGACGGAGGAGGACAAGTACGGCGCCAACCTCAACGAACTGCTGGCGAGCTTCGGCGTCGGCATCGAGAGCGCGACCGTCTGCGACTACGGCGACGCCGGCGACGTGCCCACGTGGGTGGCCGCCGAGCCGGCCCCCGGCGCCGGCGCCGCGACCGTGCTGCACCTCGTCGACGAAGCGTGCTTCTATCGCGCCGGTACGCTCGTCACGGACGGACCCGGCGCGGCGCTGCTGCGCACGAGCGCCACCGCGCAGCCAGCCCGGGCCGTCCTGCTCGCGGCCGTCGCCCACGGTGAAGGCCGCGTGGTCGTGGCGGCCGACTCGGATCTGTTCGGCGACGACTTCCTGGGCAGTCACGATCACCGGCAGCTGTGGCTCAACGTCTTCTACTGGGTCGCCCTGGCCGCCTTTCGCGCCGACTCGGCGCCGCTGGTCTCTGAGGCGGCGCAGGACCCGGCCTGGCGGCGGCTGCGCGACGAGACCAACGCGCTGCGCCGGCTGCAGGAGCCCAAGGGCGAGGTCGATGCGCGGCTTCACGACCTCGCGGACGTACGCGCCCACGTCGAGGCGATCATCGAGTGCCTCGACGCTCTGGCGCCGCGCTTTGCCCACCAGATGGAGTACCTGGCGCAGGTGCCCGTCGACCTCAGAGCATGGGTCGACGGCGGCTGCGCCAAGCCCGACTTCACCGCGTCGCTGGCGCGGTTCCGCCCCGAACAGCACCGCCGCGACGGCGCGGAACACCTCGTCGTCTTCCCGATGTACACCCCCAACGGCTCCGCGGACACGCGCTTCGAGGCGCTCATCGTGCGCACGCCGTGGCCCGAGTTCGTCGCCCAGCTCGAGCGCGAGGAGTTCGACAACGGCAAGTTCGTGCCGGTCCAGTTGGTGGACTACACGGACGGCTACGACAGCGAGTGCGCCGTCCTCTTCCCCGAGACGGTCAGCCTGGCCACCCGGCCCACCAACAACTTCGGCGGGATCTTCTGCGACCGCGAGTCGTCGCGGTTCCGGCGGGCGACGGCGGCGGGCGCGGAGGCCCTGCGCATCGACCTTCCCCCCGACGCACAGGCGCTCGTCAGCTCCGCCGACCTGGCCCTCGAGACGTACATCATGTGGGACCTCATCCACGACCGCTGGCACAGCCAGGGCGAACTGCCGTTCGACCCCTTCATGATCCGCCAGCGGCTGCCGTACTGGATGTACTCGCTCGAGGAGCTGCGCGTGGACCTCGCGACCTACGGCAGCGCCGGCGAGCTCGCGCGCCGGGGGTTCCCGTTCGCGCGCTACGTGCAGTACGCGATCCTCTTCGACCGCATCCTGCGCTTCCCGATCACGGGTAACCGGGTGCGCAACTACGACGGGCTCGGCGGTCAGCTGCTCTTCGCCTTTCTCCATCGGCGCGGAGCGATCCGCTGGTCCGACAATCGCCTCAGCATCGACTGGAAGAGGATCGAAGGGGAGGTGGAGGCGCTGCGCGAGCGCGTCGAGGCTCTCTATCGCGGCGGCATCGACATGAGCAAGGTCTCGTACTGGGCCGCCGCGCACGACCTGGTGGCCGAGTACGTCACGCCCAACATCGCCTCGGCGTGGACGCGGGAGGCGCGCGTCGTCTCGGACGAGGCCGAGCCGCGCGCCTGGATCGACCGCGCGCTCGACGACGAGTTCCCGCTCAGCACCTTCTATCTGACGCTGCAGAAGAAGCTGGCGGACATGGCCGAGGCGGCGCGGGAGCCGGCGCATGTCTGAGGGGCCGGTTCGCGAACGCCGCCTGGTGCTCTTCGCGAGCGACAACTATGCGGGCGTGCACCCCGCCGTTCTCGCGGCGATAGCCGCGGCCAACGGCGGCTTCGCGCCCGCCTACGGCGACGACGACTGGACCCTGGCGCTGCAGGAGCGGATGCGCGAGGTGTTCGGCGATGTCGACGTCTTCCCGGTCTTCAACGGCACCGGCGGCAACGTCACGGGGCTGGCCACGGTGATGCAGCCCTTCGAGGCCGTCATCTGCGCCGAGACGGCGCACATCAACGTGGACGAGTGCGGCGCGCCGGAGCGCTTCGCCGGCTGCAAGCTCGTCGATCTGCCGACCGCCGACGGCAAGCTGACGCCTGATCTCGTGCGCGGCGCCATCGTCGGCAGCGGCGACCAGCACCACGTGCAGGCGCGGGTGGTCTCGATCACGCAGCCAACCGAGCTCGGCACGGTCTACACGCCCGCCGAGACGGCCGCTCTCGCCGAGGTCGCGCACGCCGCCGGCCTGCTGCTGCACGTCGACGGCGCCCGCCTCGTCAACGCCGCCGTCGGCTTGGGGCGCGGCCTCCGCGAGATCACGACCGACTGCGGCGTGGATGTGCTCACCTTCGGCGGCACCAAGAACGGGCTGCTCGGCGGCGAGGCGGTCGTCTTCTTTCGCCGCGACCTCGCCGCGCGCTACCTCTTCGTGCGTAAGCAGGGCATGCAGCTGGCCTCCAAGATGCGCTTCGTCTCGGCGCAGGTGCTGCGCCTTCTCGAGGGCGATCTGTGGCGCGAGACCGCCGGCCACGCCAATGCGATGGCGCAGCGGCTGGCCGCGGCGGCGGCCGGGGTCCCCGGCGTGCGCATCGCCTACCCGGTGCAGGCGAACGCTGTGTTCGTCGCCCTGCCTGCGGCGGTCACGGAGCGCCTGCTCGAGGACTATCGTTTCTACACGTGGGACGAGCAGGCGGGCGTGGTGCGCTGGATGTGCTCGTGGCAGACGACGCCCGAAGACGTCGACAGGCTCGCCGCCGCCCTGCGCGACGCCGTCGCCACGGGATGACGCGGCGCGCCGACGGCGGGGACGCGTACGCGACGATCGATGAGCTGGCCGCGGCGTTCGGCCTCGCAGAGGCCCAGGCCGCGGCCTTGTCCCGGTATGCGGACCTGATGCTCGCCTGGCGGCGCGGCAACGTCACCGCGCTGCGTACCCGCGAGGAGATCGTGAGCACCCTCTTCGGCGACGCGCTCGCGCTGCTCGACGTGCCGCAGCTCTGCGAGCGGCGCGGCGCGGGCTGGCTCGACCTCGGCGCGGGCGCCGGCGTCCCGGGCATTCCCCTGGCGGTGGCGCTGCCGGCCGCCGAGCTGACGTTGCTCGACTCGGCGGCCCGGAAGTGCGCCTTTCTTGAGGCGGCAATCGAGGCGGCCGGGCTCGGGGCGCGCGCCGCCGTGGTCTGCGCGCGCAGCGAGCATCACGCCGCCGCGGGGCAGCCGGGCCGCGAGGCGTACGGGGTCGTGCTGGCCAGAGCTGTAGCGCCTCTGCCGGTGCTCGTCGAGTGGGCGGCTCCTCTGCTCGTGCCCGGCGGCGTGCTGCTCGCCAGCAAGACCGGGCGGGCGGTGCGCGAGGAGGGGCCCGGCGGCGACGCCGTGGCGGAGCTCTGCGGCCTCGCCGCCGGGCCCGTCGTGGTGCTGTCCCGCTCGCCCCTCGACGACGCCGTGTGCGTCGTCTACGAGAAGGTCGCGGCCACGCCGGAGCGTCTGCCGCGGCGGGAGGGCCAGGCCGTCAAGCGGCCGCTGGCCCGCTGAGCCGCCACCCCATCTGCTAGTATCGGTGCCCCGCGAAAGGAGCCCGGTGACCCGCGTCATCGCCGTGACCAACCAGAAGGGCGGGGTCGGCAAGACCACCACGGCCGTCAATCTCGGCGCGTGCCTGGCCGAGGCCGGCTTCGACGTGCTTCTCGTCGATATGGACCCCCAGGCCAACGCCTCGGCCGGCCTGTCCGGACGCGCCGACGACGCGCGCCTCAGCAGCTACGGAGTGCTCAGTGGAGCGGCGGGCGTCGCCGAGGCGACGGTGCGCACCGCCCTCGATCATCTGTGGCTCCTCCCGTCCTGCCCAGACCTCGCCGGCGCCGTCGTCGAGCTGGCCCAGGCCGACGGCAACGAGTACGTGCTCGACTATGCGCTCATGGGCCACGTGAGCCAGTTCGACTTCGTGTTCATCGACTGCCCGCCATCGCTCGGCGTGCTCACGATCAACTCGCTGGTGGCGGCGCGAGAGGTCCTGATCCCGGTGCAGGCCGAGTACTACGCTCTCGAGGGTCTGGCACAGCTGCTCGAGACGGTGGAGCTCGTGCAGGAGCATCTGAACCCCGAGCTCGCCATCCTCGGCGTGCTCGTGACGATGTACGACGGCCGCACGCGACTGGGGCGCGAGGTCGCCGGCGAGGTCCGCGAAAACTTCGGCGCCAGCGTCTTCGACACGTTCGTCCCGCGCAACGTGCGCCTCGGCGAGGCGCCCAGCCACGGGCTGCCCATCTCACGGTATGATGCGACCTGCGCCGGCAGCGACGCCTACTTCGATCTCGCCAAGGAGGTCGTGTCTCGTGCGTGAGAAGAAAGCGCTGGGCAAGGGTCTGGGCGCGCTGATCGGCGAGGGCAGATCGGCCCTCGGCCGCGCCGGCGGCGCCGGCGGCGAGGGCCGCCTGCGCGAACTCCCTCTCGCCGAGATCGCGGTCAACCGGCGTCAGCCGCGGCGCACCTTCGCCGCCGACGAGCTCGAGGAGCTGGCGGCGTCCATCAGGGCGCTCGGCGTCGTACAGCCGGTGGTGGTGCGGCCGCTGCAGCCGGCTGCGCCGGCAGCGGCCGCCGGCGACGCAGGGCCCGCGCCGGCCGGCCAAGCGCCGGCCTCTTCCGGGCACCGCTACGAGCTCATCGCCGGCGAGCGCCGGCTGCGCGCGGCCGGGCTGGCCGGCCTCGAGTACATCCCGGCGCTGGTGCGGCCCGCCGACGAGATCGCGTCCCTCGAGATCGCGCTCGCCGAGAACGTCGCCCGCGAGGACCTCAACAGCATCGAGGAGGCGCAGGCCTACGCGTCGCTCGTCGACGAGTTCGGGCTCACGCACGAACGCATCGCCGAGCTGGTGGGCCGCAGCCGGGTCGCGGTCACGAACCTCCTGCGCCTGCTCGAGCTGCCCGACGACGTGCGGCTGATGATCGAGCAGGGCGAGCTCAGCGAGGGGCACGGGCGCGCCCTGCTGGCGCTGCCCGACCACGGGCAGCGCCGCAAGGTGGCGCGCCTCGTCGCGTCACAGGGCCTATCGGTGCGGCAGACCGAGGCGCTGGTAAAGAAGCTCAACGAGAAGGCGCCGGGAGGCGCCGCGCCAGCGGCGCGCCCGCCCGCCGGCGCCGACTTCAGCGATCTTGTCGACGAGCTCTACGGTCTGCTCGAGACGCCGGTGCGCATCCGCAGCGGCAAGCGCGGCGGGACCATCCAGATCGCCTTCAGGAGCAGGGGGGAACTGGAGCGGCTGGTCGGCCTGCTACGGTCGCTCGGAGATTGACCCGCGTAGTCTCGTCAACGTGCGGGGCGCCGACGAGCAGGGGAACCGGCTCGGATGTCGCAGACCAGGTGCACCGCACACTGTGATACGCGGCGCTCGCAGCTGAGCCCTCTGTCCGGGTGACGAACCCCGTCACTCGCCGGTGAGCGGAGCCAGGGAGTCGGGCGTGAGCGTCACACCTGGCGTCGGCGGGGTGGTCGAGGGCGCGGTCGGCAGCGGCGTCGGCGACGCGTACGGGTTCGTGGTGGGGTAGTCCGTCGTGGTGGGCGCGGGCGTCGTGGTCGCGCCGGGCGTGGGCGAGGCGCCCGGGACCGGCGTCGCTTCGGCCGGCGGCAGCGCCCCGGCAGGCACCCAGACCACGGTGCCGTCCGCCAGCTTGTAGAAGGACCCGACGAGCGTGCCGAGCCCCTGGATCTGGGCGCCGTTCGCCATGTCTATCTTCACGATCTGGTCGCCCTCCTTCACGATGACCTGCATCTGCGGCGTGCCCGGATTCGTGACGATGGTCATGTTCTGGTCGGTCAGGAGGCCGCTCAAGCCGGCGGCCGAGAGCGCCGCGACCAGGAACCCGACGGCCAGGACGAGGGCCACGACGAACAGATTGACGAGGCCGTCGAGCGGATCGCCGTTGCGGTCGGCCGTGCCGACGCGGCGGCGACGCATGTAGCGCAGACCGTCGCCGCGGGGCTCGTAGACGGTCCCGAGGTTCTTGATGGTGGGATGGTCGTCGGACGCCGGCATGGCGGCCTCAGCGACGTGCGGGCGGTGCGCCGGCGCCGGGCGCGGACGCGCCCCCGGCCGGCGGCTTAGGATCCACGGGCCCAAGGTCGGCGAAGGGGTCTTCGTCGCGCTGCCAGTCCATGGCGGGATCGTCGAACGTGAGCGGCGGCGCTTCGCCGGCCGCCGGAGCGGGCGTCACGACCGGCGGCACGGCCCCGACGGCCAGCGGGTCGACCGTGGTCACGGCCGGCTGGGGCGCCGCAGGCGGCGCCGTCACGGCCAGCTCGGCGACGACAGGCGCCTCGCCACCGTCGCCGGAGGCGAACGGGATGAGCGGCTCTCTCGGGGTCTCCCGCAGCACGGGGATCACCATCGTGTTCTCCACGTCTTCGACGACGTCGTACTCGACGACCGGGTCGGCGTCCCAGATGCCCTTCTTGTTGCGCCGCCGGCCCGCCTGCAGGCGCTCATCGCCGCCTTCGAGCAGCTCGAGCAGGTACTCCATGTCGGAGATGTCCTGCGAGTACAAACGGTCGCGGACGATGCTGATGCCGAAGGCGATGCCGCCGATGAGCAGACCGACGACGGTGACCGAGAACGCCGTGGTGAGGTTCTCGGCGAGCTGGGTGGTGTTGCCGCTCGCCAGGCCCAGAAGCGCCGGCGAGAGCGGGATAAGGGTGCCCATGAGGCCCAGTATGGGGCCCACGCGCACGAGGATCCGCGTGCGCTCCAGCCGTTTGACCGTGTAGAACTCGTACTCCTGCAGCAGCTTGAGCGGCTTGGCCGCCAGGCGTTCGGTCTGGTAGTTGCGGATGAGGTCGAAGAGGAAGCGCGCGACGACGATCGAGTAGTTGTTCTCCTGCAGATACCGGTAGGCGGTGCGCGGCTTGCCGTCCTGGAAGGCCCTGCGCGCGCGCAGCGTGCGCGCTTCGAGCGCGTCGAGATCCCGGTAGCGGAACCGCAGGTAAAGCTCGTAGAGGAAGAAGCCGAGCTCGATGAGCACCCAGAGGAGGGAGGCGAGCGCCGCGATGAGCACGGGCCAGAGGAGCACCTGCGAGACATCGTAGATCACCTGCTGGAGCCCGTTCACGCTCTGCTTACCTCCCGGCCGGTTTCACGAGGTCCTTGGACTTGCCGAGGGCGCCTTTGAGGCGCTCCCAGGCACTGCCGCCGCCGCTCAGCACCTTGCCCTCGCCGGCGGCGCTGAGCGCCTGCTCGCGACGGCGGAAGGCGAGGTAAGAGATCGCGGCGCCGATAGGCAGCATGGCGAGCAGGGTACCACCGAGGAAGCCCGCGGCACTACCCGAGTCGCCGCCGCTCCCGGCGCCCGCGCCGCCGGACGGGCTCGGCGACGCCACCGGCACGCCGCTCACCGGGTAGCCGCCGCTCTGGTACGGCGTCGGGGTGACCGTGGTATCGCTCGAAGGGTAGGCGGTGGGCGTCAGAGTGGTGTACGGCGTCGGCGTGGACGTCGGCTTCGGCGTGGGGTAGATCGTGGCGGGCGGTGTGTAGGTGGGGTTCGGGGCCGGCACGTAGGTCGGTGCCGGAGTGGGCGGCGTCGTCGGGGTGGCTATCGTGAACCGCCGCGCGACCTTCTTGACGTTGCCGGCGTGGTCGACGATCTCGAGCCTGTACGTGTGGAGGCCGTCGGGGACGTTCTTGAGCTGCAGGTGCAGGCTGTGCTGCCCGATGTCGGCCGGCTTCGTCTTGTTGAGGTCGTCGACGTAGACGCGGCATGCCTTGGGGTTCACGCCGGTCCCCCTGGCGCCGTCGGTGTAGGTGGCGCGGATGAGCACCGAGTGGGTGTTGGTGTACCGGGTGCCGTCCTTCGGCGAGACAGACTCGATCTTGGGGCGGAACACGAACGCCTTGAGGGCGGGTGGCCGCGAGCGGGGAAATGTCGTGAACGGCTTGTCGCGCAGCGCGGTCAGAGCCCAGCCGGTGGTGGGCAGCGGGCTCGTTGCGTCGCCACGCTTCTTCTGGTAGGCGCCGTTCTGCAGCTGCAGGTTGCCGAGCGCTGACTTGGGCGTGTTCGCACCGACCATCCAGTCGGCGCTGTCGGGCTTCTCGCCCATGGCGAGAACGGCCTGGATGGCGGCCGCCGTGGCCCAGGCGTCGGTACCGGCCCCGGGCTTGTACGGGAAGCCGCCGTCGGCGCGCTGGTTGGCCCTGAGGTACTGACGGGCCGCGGGGATGATGGCGGGGTCGAGGGCACCGTCCGCAGCCAGCGTCAGGGCCTGGATCGCCACGGCCGTGTCTTCACAGTTCGAAGGATCCCCGGCTTGCGCCGGGAAGCCGCCGTCCGCGAGCTGCTGGGTCGCCAGCCACTGCTCGGCGAGCGCGAACCGGTCCTTCTGGTTCTCGCCGAGTGCCTGCATGGCGAGGATCGCCCACGCGGTGGTGTGGACGGCCTGGAAGGTGCGGCTCGAGGTGGCCGGCGAGAAGCTGCCCTTTGTGGGCGAGCCGTCGACCAGGTTCTGGTAGCCGTAGAGCTTGGCCAGGAGGTCGATGCGCGGGGTCCCGGCGACGAACACGCGTTCGGCGCGGTCGACCGCGACGTAGGACATGATCGCCCGTGCGTAGTACACGGGCGCGTTGTCGACGTCGGGGCCGGTGGCGGCCGCCTCGTGGCTGTGCGCCTGGAGGTAGTCGAAGGGGTTGTTGCCGTCGACCGTCCACGCGGTGGAGCCGACGCGTTCGCCGCTGGCCACGGCCCCGAGGATGACCCACGCCGTGGCGGACATAGTGCCGAACCCGCCGTCGGTCTTCTGGCGAGCGTGGAAGTAATCGAGACCCCTGGTGACCGTCTTCGGGCGCGGATCCGACGCCGCCTTGTGCTTCGCCGCAACGGCACCGGCGGCGAAGCTCGCTGCCACAATGACGGCGAGCGCGTGCGCAAGCCAGATCTTCCTGCCCATCCTCATCCTCCAACTCGCCCGCGCCGGTGCGGGAGGCCATGCTCCATCGTACCAAGCCCCTGTTGCCGCGGCTACCGTGGGAACAGGGGCGGGACCGTGTGCCGCCGCTGCCCAGGGGACGCGGGCCGCGCGACCGTAGTTCGGGCTCGCGCGGCAGGAACATGTGTCTAGGCGGCTAAACCTCAGAGTCCGGGGCGCCGATGGGGACGATGTGGTACATGTGATGGCGGTCAACGAGACAAGCGGCGGGCCCGGCAGCGTCGAGTTCTTCGGCGTCAAGCTCAAGGTCAACAACCCGCACCTGGCGGCTCTGCTCAACAGCAGCGTGAGCGATGACGTGCAGGTGATCGGCCGGCGCGCCCGCGACGTGTTCGCGGGCGACGGTCGCGCGGCCTACGAAGGCGTTCACCGCACGGCGCTGAGCCCCGACGGCAGCACCGTGCGGGTGGTCAAGGATGACGAGGGCCTGGACGAGTGAGTCCGGCGAGAAGATGCCACCTTGGGCGATGGGCCGGGGACGCGAATGCGCCCCCGGCCCATCGCCGTACGTCGCGACGTTGTATCCTAGTGAGCCGATATGCCTGCCCTGACCTCACTCGTCATCCCGGTCTTCAACGAGGCCGACAGCATCGAGCCGCTCGTCGCGGAGATCGACGCGGCGCTTGGGGCCGCCGGCTTGGCCTTCGAGATCGTCTTCGTCGACGACGGGTCCACAGACGGCTCGTTCGCCGCGATGGAGCGGCTTGCCGCCGCCCGTGACGACGTGCGCGTCGTCAAGCTGCGGCGCAACTTCGGCAAGGCGGCGGCGCTTGCGCACGGCTTCGAGAACGTGCGCGGCGACTACGTGGTCACGCTCGACGGCGATCGCCAGGACGACCCCGCCGAGATCCCCGGTCTCATCGCGCGCCTGAACGAAGGGTACGACCTGGTCTCGGGCTGGAAGCAGAGCCGCCAGGACCCCCTCAGCAAGACCGTCCCCTCGCGCTTCTTCAACTGGACGGTGCGCCGCACCTCGGGGATCCCCCTGCACGACTTCAACTGCGGCCTCAAGGTCTACCGCCGCGACGTGGTGGACACGATCCATGTCTACGGCGAGCAGCACCGCTACATCCCCGTCGTGGCCGCGCAGGCCGGCTTTCGCGTCACCGAGCAGCCGGTCGGTCACCGGCGGCGCACGGCCGGCAAGTCCAAGTACGGCTGGCAGCGCTACCTGCGCGGCTATCTCGACCTTCTCACAGTGCTCTTTCTCGGTCGCTACCAGCACCGACCGCAGCATCTCTTCGGGGGCATCGGCACACTGCTGATCCTCATCGGCGTGCTGGTCGAGCTGTATCTCAGCGTCGACAAGCTGTTCTTTGGCAACCCCATCGGGCAGCGCCCGCTGTTGCTGCTGGGGGCGCTGCTCATCATCGTCGGCGTGCAGCTGCTTTCGCTGGGCCTGATCGGCGAGCTCATCGCCAACTCGCGGGCTCGCGGCGGGCCCGACGACGCACAGGTCGCGCTCGTGGTGGGGGCCGCCGCTCCGCAACACGCCGCGGTCGCCCCGGCCCCCGTCGCCCCGGGCGCCGCCGACGAGCCGTGACCCGCGCCGTCGCCTACTTCGGCACGTACGATCCAGCCTACCCGCGTAACGCCGTGCTCATCGCCGGGCTGCGAGAGCTGGGCGTCTCTGTGCTCGAGTTCCGGGCGCCGCTGCCGGCGCTGACGGTGGCGCAGATGGCGACCCCTCGCGGCGCCGTGCGGCTGGCGGCTGGGGTCCTCGAGGCTCACGCGCGGCTGCTCGTTCAGCACCGCCGCCGGCTGCGGATCGACGCGGTCGTGGTCGGCTACCCGGGGCACTTCCTGGTGCCGTTCGGCGGCGTGCTGGCCGCCTTCCGTCGCACGCGCCTCGTGTTCGACCCGCTGGTGTCGCTCTGGGACACGTTCGCCGGAGACCGCGGCCTGGTCGCCGCCGGCAGCTGGAAGGCCGCCGCCGCGCGCGCCGTCGACCGCGCGGCCTTCGTCCTGCCCAGCCTCGTGCTTGCCGACACCTGGGCGCACGCGGCTTACTACGAGGCCGAGTTCGGGCTCCCTCGCCGCAAGCTCGCCGTGGTGCCCGTGGGGGCGCTGCCGGCGACGCAGGCCACCGGCGGCTCGCGCCCGCTCGAGCACGGCGAGCCGGTCACCGTCTTCCAGTACGGCAAGTGGAGCCCGCTGCACGGCGCCGAGACCGTCCTCGCGGCGGCGGAGCTACTGCGCGCCGAGCCGTTCCGCTTCGTGCTCGCCGGCGAGGGGCAGCTCTCGGGCGCGCTCCGCGCCGAGATCGCCCGTCGCGGCCTTGCCAACGTGGAGTGGCTCGGCGCGCTGTCGCCGGCCGAGCTCCGCTCTCAGGCTCTGGCCGCCGACATCTGCCTCGGCGTCTTCGGCGGCTCCGACAAGGCCGCTCGCGTGATCCCGAACAAGGTGTACGACGCGCTGGCCTGCGGCCGCCCGGTGGTGACGGCCGGCACGCCGGGCGCCCGTGAGCTGTTGCACGACGGCGAGGACGCGCTGCTGGTGCCGGCCGCCAACGGCGACGCCCTGGCGGCTGCCCTACGGCGCCTGCTCGATCTCGACGAGCGCGGCCGGCTGGGCGCCGCCGCGCTCGCCCTGTATCGGCGGGCGCTGACGCCGCCGCTCATCGCCGGCGGACTGCTGGCCGCGCTGGAGACGACGTGAGCGGCTCCTTCGAGCCGCCGCCGGCCGGCTCGCCGTCTCCGGGCGCGCCGCCCCAGACGCTCGAAGCGCCGCAGCGTCCGGCGCGCCCCTGGCTCCGTCCGCTGCTGCGCGTCGCCCAGGTCCTCCTGGTGGCGGCCACCGTGTACTTCCTGGCCGCCTATCTGGTGCGCTCCTGGGCGAGCGTCAAGGACTACGACTGGACGCTGCGCCCCGGGTGGCTCGCGCTCTCGGCCGTGGCGTTTCTGCTGTTCTACTTCATGCAGACCGTCTTCTGGTGGCTGTTGCTGCGCGGGTTCGCCCTGCGCAGTACGCTCCCGGCGGCCGCTGCCACCTGGGCCAAGTCGATCCTCGCGCGCTACATCCCCGGCAACGTCTTCATGTACCTCAGCCGCGCCTGGCTGAGCCACGCCCAGGGGTTGCCGGTGGACCGGGTGACGGCCGCCATGGTGTACGAGCAGGCCATCGGGGTGTGCTCGGCGCTGGTCGCGATGGCGATCCTCTTCCCGTTCTGGGAGTTCCGGCCCGGCGTCACGGCGCTGAGCCTCATCGCCATCCCGGTGCTGATAGCGCTTCTGCACCCCCGCGTGTTCGCCCCGCTTTCGGCCTGGGCGCTGCGGGTGCTGCGGCGGCCCCCGCTGGACGTCACCCTGGGCTTCGGCGCGGTGCTGGTGCTGTTGGGTTTCTTCGTGGTCGGCTGGTTTGTGGCCGGCGCGGGCGCGTGGCTCCTGGCGCGCGCCGTGACCGGTCTCGCCGTCGACGCGCTGCCGCTCGTCATCGTCGCCAACGCCCTGGCCTACGTGGTGGGCATGGCGGCGTTCGTCTTTCCCAGCGGCATCGGCGTTCGCGAGGCGGTCTTCACGGCGTCCCTCGCGAAGCAGCTCCCCGGCGGCGTCGCGCTGGCCTGGGCTCTTCTTCTGCGCGTGTGGGTGATCGTCATCGAGCTGGCCTTCGTGGGCCTGGTCGTGGCGGGCGAGGCGCTCCTGCGCCGCAGAAAGGGCAGGGCGTGAGCGGACGCCGCGAGAAGGCGGCGCGGAGGCGGGCCGCCGCCGGCACGGCCGCGGCCGGGCAGCGCGCCGCCCGGCCCTTCGCCCTCGCGCCGGTCAGCGAGCTCGAGGGCGCCGAGCGCGCCCCGCTCTTCCGACGCAACGCCGTCTACGTCATCGTCGGCGCGCTGCTGTTCGCCGCGATCTACGCCCTGCTGTCGTGGCTCAAGTACCGCGCCCACATGGACGCCCGCTTCGACCTGGGCAACATGGTCCAAGCGGTCTACAACACCGGCCACGGGCGCTTTCTCGAGATCACCACCGGCGAGCTCAAGCCGCGGCAGATGTCGCGGCTGGGCGCGCACGTCGACCCCATCCTGGCGCTCTTCGCGCTCCCCTGGCTCGTGTGGCCGAGCCCCGTGATGCTCCTCGTGCTGCAGGCCGTCATCGTCGCCACGGGCGCCTGGCCGGCCTATCGCCTGGGGACGCGGGTCACCCGTGACCCGCGCGCCGGGGCGCTGCTCGCCGGCGCCTACCTGCTGCTTCCGGCCGTCGGCTTCTTGGTGCTCAACGAGTTCCACCCCGTCGCCTTGGCCACGCCGCTCCTCCTCTGGGCTTTCCTGTATATCGAGGAGGGCCGCTGGTTGTGGGCGCTGCCGTTCCTCGTGCTGGCGGCTGCCTGCAAAGAGACGGTGCCGTTGGTGATCGGCACGATGGGCGTGTACTTCGCGATCCGCAAACGCTCGTGGCGGCCGCTGATCCTGACGGCCGCCGCCGCCGCCTACTTCGCGGTAGCGGTGTGGGTGATCATCCCGCACTACAACGGCGACCAGAGCGCCTTCATCGCCCGCTACGGCGACTACGGGCAGGGCGCCGGCGAAGTGGTCAAGACGGCGCTCACTCATCCCGGCCAGACCGTGGCCGACCTGGTTGCGCTCGGCAACCTCGACTACTGGCTTAAGCTCCTGTGGCCGCTCGGCTTCGCGTCTCTGCTCAGCCCTCTCACCGTGCTCATCGCGGCTCCGGAGCTGCTGCTCAACGCCCTGTCGGCGACCACGTACCAGCGCCGCATCGAGTTCCACTACACGGCGCTGGAGATCCCCTTCCTCTTCGCCGCCGCGGTGCTCGGCGTGATGCGCCTCTGGCGCTGGCTGGGCGGCGGCTTCGGGCGCGCCGAGAAGGCCATGGTCGGGCAGCGCGTGCGCCGCGAGACCCTGGCTCTACTGGTGCTGCTCGCGGCGCTCGCCGGCAACTACTTCATGGGGCCGCTCCCGTTCTCGCTGCCCGGCGCCGCCTACGACGGCAAGGACTACGCGCGGACCGCTCACGACGCCGCGCTCGACGAAGCCGTGAACATGATCCCGGACGGCGCCAAGGTGTCGGTCAACAACAACGCCGGCGCCCAGCTCGCGGCGCGACGGGTCTCTTTCGTGTTCCCGTACTTTGCCGGCGCCGACTGGGTGCTGGTGGACGAGAAGCACCCCTTCTTCTACGACAAAGAAGACCAGCAGATGCACCAGCTCGCGCTCGGCAAGCTGGTGCTCGACAACCGCTTCGTCTCGGTCTACGCCAAAGATGGGGTGTACGTCTTCAAGCGGGTCGCGCCGAACCCTGGAGCGCCGCCGGGCGGCGACGCGCCCCAGGCAGCGCCCACGCCCGGGGTCTCCCCGACGCCCTAGCCGGCCGCGGCGCTCAGGCCACCCAGCTGAACGCCGCGAACTTGGCGGTGAGCGCCACCAGCAGCACGAGCCCGACGATCACCACCGCCTTGTGCGCGCGCGGCTTGTCGCGGGTGTACAGGGCCAGCGCCACGTACAGCGGAAACACGGTGAGCGTGAAGCGCGGGTACGACGCCAGCGGGACGTCCTGCGAGGGGAAGAAGAGCGGATAGGCGAGCGCGGCCAGGGCATACCAGGAGTACGCGCGCGGCAGCCGCCGGGCGCCGTACCAGAGCAGCAGAGCGGCGCCCACCAGAAAGACCATGTTGATGATGTTGGTGCCGGCCGTGCTGTACTCGGAACCCGGCCGGGGGACCTCCCAGAACACCCGGTAGAACTCGGCGGAGACGAGCTTCCGCAGCCCCCAGACAAGCGTGATGACGGCGCGCGCCACGGTGTAGTTGGGGAAGGCGAAGCCACGCTCCCACTGCGCCTGAGCCGAAGAGAAGAGCAGGGGCTTGCCGAAGGCGAGGCTCAGATAGGCCATCCACACCAGGACGCCCTCCACCACCATGAGGAGGTTGGCGACGTGCGCGTCGGTGCGGCGCAGCTTCCACCCGCGCCGCTCGTAGTAGTAGTAGGCCATGGGGACGAGCAGCAGCACCCCGGTACTGCGGGTCAGCGTGGCCAGCAGCCCCATGACGCCCGCCAGGCGCCAATGGCCTTCGCGGGCGAAGACGAAGCAGGCGAGGGTCAGGACGAGGAAGAGCGACTCCGTGTAGACGGCCTGAAGGAAGAAGGACAGCGGGCCGACGGCGAGGTAGACGACCGCTCGGGAGGCCACCTCGTCGTCGAAGTCCGAGCGCACGAGCCGGTAGAGCAGCCACACGCAGCCGGCGTAGCAGACCAGCGAGATGACGACGCCGGTGATCACGAGGTTGCCGCGGAAGACCAGGCCGACGTAACGCAGCAGCATGGGGAACAGCGGGAAGAACGCGGTGCTGCCGTCGCCGTCGGCGTAGCCGCCGGTGGCGATCTTGATGTACCAGACGCCGTCCCAGTGCGCCCAGGGGTTCAGCAGATGGCCGAGCGCCCCGCGGAACACCTCGGCCTGCACCGGGAAGCGCCAGCTGATGGGGAGACCCTGGATGCCGATGAAGGTCGCGGCGGCGAAGGCGGCGGCGAAGACGAGCAGGCGGCTGCCGGCGGCAGCGGCGACGGCCCGCGCCAGCGGGCGCGTCGCCGCCGGGCCGGCAGCCGCCTGCTCGACGTCAGTGGGCAGCGCCGCTCGCCTCCCGCGCGGCGCCGAGCAGGCCGTCGTCGCGGAGCAGGCGGAGAATGGCGGCGCGCAAGTCACTGGCGACGTCGCGGCGCGCATGAGGGTCGCGCGCCCAGGCGTGCAGGCGAAGCGTGACCTCGGTCGCGCCCAGATCCTCTACGGTGACGCTGTTGCTCTTGCCGTCGGGCGCCGCCGCCACTTCGTCGGCGATCGCCAGCACCGCACTGCGCACCGCATCGACGTCGCTCGCTGTCCGGACGACGAAGTCGACGGCGACCATGCTCTCCGGGGAGCCCATCGAGAAGTTGTTCACGACCTGGCTGGCGAAGGCCTCGTTGGGGATGACGACCCTGCGATTGTCGGGCGTGCGGATGTACGTGTACGTGAAGCGGATCTCCTCGACGGTGCCGTAGACGTCGTCGACGCTGATGTAGTCGCCGAGGCGCACCGGCTGCGAGAAGGCGATCATCACGCCGCTCACGAGGTTGGCGAGCGGCGCCCGCGCGGCGATGCCGATGACGCCCGAGATGATGGCTGCGGAGGCGAGGATGGCGCCACTGAGAGTCTGGAAGAAGGGGAACTGGAACAGGGCCATAGCGACGCCCATGATGAGGATCACCGCCTGGACGAGGCGGCGTATCATCACGTAGCGGGTGCGGTCGGCCCTGCCGGGCGTTCTGCCCAGGAGCCTGGCCATGGCCGCGTCGCGGCGCGCGAGGAAGAAGTCGACAACGCGCGCCGCGATGATGGCGATGAGGACGTAGACGAGGGCCTTGAACCACGAGGTCTGGTAGAACGCGACGGCGATCAGGCCCACGACTGCCCCATCCTCACGGGGTTCCCGAGGGCGAAGGCTCGGGCAGCGGCGAAGAGGTGGGCTCTCGGGTGAGCTCCGAGGGCAGCAGGTCGTCGCGCACGTCGTAGAGGACGCGTCCGGTGTCGTAGTCGAGCAGCGCCACGATGGTGTCGGTGCGGTCCGAGATCGTGCCGACGACGCCCTGGACCTGCCAGATGAAGCGGTAGCTCGGGACGGCGGAGCTCGTGACCACGCGTCCGTCGATGCCGTGCTTGAAGCGGTAGGGCCTGCCTGCGGGCACGAACAACAGCTGGACCTCGCGAGGGTCGACGACGGTGCCCTTGAACACCCAGTCGGCCTTGCGCAGCGCCATGCCCGAGGTCTTGAGCTCGGCGTCGCCGGGCACGGCGAGGGCCGCGTAGGCGAAGCTCCAGCCGCGCCAAGGGTGCCGGATGAAGTCCCCCCGCTGGCTCGGCGCCGTGTAACGGAAGGCCACGAACGCGGGCAGCAGAAACACCACGAGCGCGGCGAGCACCACGGCGACGACCAGGAACCTCTTGCTGCGGAAGCGGATCAAACCGGGACCTCCGGAAGCCTGCCTGCGACCTGGCCCAAGGGTGTCAAATGCCACCGTCCGTGTCGACGACCGCGCCGTCCGGCAGCACGTCCGTGCGCGGGAAGACGGCGCGGGCGGCGGCCTCGAGGGCGGCGTAGTAGCTCTCGTCGTGCAGCGGGTTGAGGTGCATCGGCACGAGCCGGCCGACTCCCGCGGCGGCGGCCAGGCCGGCCACGGCGCCGGCTTCGCTGTGGGCGGCGTAGCCGGCCAGCAGCTCCACCGGCGTCTCGTCGGTGCGCGGGTCGGCGGCGTTGTACCAGGCCTCGTGCAGCAGCAGGCCGACCCCCGCGGCGAACTCCGCCGTCGCCGGATCGGTCCTGGTATCGGTGGCCAGCACGAAGGCGTCGTCGACGCGGTACGCGACGCTCACGTCCGAGTGCTGCTGGGCGCGCACGCATACGGTGTGGCCGGCGATCTCGTTGGCCCCGGCCACGACGGGCTCGAGGCGAAGGTCAGTGAGCTCCTCCCAGTCGCGCGGGTTGTAGGGCCTGCGCAGCAGGCCGGCCACCGCGCGCTCGGGATCGACGCCGTTGAGCTCGGCCGCGGGGGCGTGGATCACGAGCCCGCGGCCCGGCAGCACGCCGGGCAGGTACGCCAGGCCGCAGACGTGGTCGAGGTGGTAGTGCGTCAGGAAGAGGTGCACGTCGCGGGCGCCGTCGAGCAGCGCCGCCTGGGCCGGCTCGCGCAGGCGGCGCAGGCCGGTGCCCGCGTCGAAGATGAAGAGGCTGTCTCCGGCGCGGCAGGCGAAGCAGGTCGTCTCGCGCCGCTCACTCGGCATCCAGCCGATCGTCCCCAAGAGAGTCACGCGCATAGGTCACTCGCCTTTCGCCGTGGCGCCGGCACAACGTGTGTGTAGTGTGCAGCATAACGGTAGAATCGAGACAGGAGACACCCGCTCACGGGATCTCCTCCCGGAGGGAGCTTGTCGTGGACGAGCTTATCTTCACCGTGTACGGCGGCCTCGAGCTCGGCGAGGTGAGCCGCAGCCTGTGGGAGCCGGCCGTTCCTCATCTGGCCCGCTTCGTGGGCGGCGGCGACGAGGGACCGGTGCTCGCCGCCATCGAGGATGTGGCCCGCAGCGCCGGCCTCAGTCAAAGCGCGCCGGTGGCCGTTTTGCTCGACGAGTTCACCTGCGGAAGCAAGGCGCTCTGTGACGGCCTGCACGCCCATGGCACGGCCGAGGCGCGCGAAGCCCGCCGTCTTGTCCTCGGCCTCGAGAACGTAGTCCTGACACGCATCGCCACCGGCTACTCCGCCGGCCTCGAGGAGACCATCGTCCGCCTGCGGCGCGACGCCGCAGACGCGTCGCCGCTCGACCTCTCCACGGGCGCGATGAAACCCGACGAGGTCATCGAGCAGTTGTCGCTGGAGGTGAACCGCTGTCAGCGCATGGAGCTTTCGCTGGGGCTTCTCGAGCTCGCCCTGGAGGAGCCGGCCCGCGACGAGACCTCGTCCTGCGCGCGTGAGCCCTGTCGGGGGGTGCTGCACGAGGCGGGCGAGTGCCTGCGCGAGAACCTGCGCCGCTACGACAGCATCGGCCTCACGTCCGACGGCGGCTTCCTGCTGGTGCTTCCCGATATCAGCCGGCGCGGGCTGGCCGGCGCCGCCGAGCGCCTGCGGCGCGAGCTGGCTGCCTCCGTCGGCCCCGCCGCGCCGCCGCGCTTCCTGTTCGCCCTTGCGCACTACGACTACGTGGACGTGAACGCCGGCGAGATGCTCGAGGCGCTCGACCGCAGCATGCGCCAGGCGTGCGTGGTGCACGAGCCCCCCACCTGGTCCTGAGGGCTCAGGCGTCGGGCGCTTCGCCCAGCGCCTCGGCGGCGCGCCGCACTATCTCCCGCTCGTTAGGGTAGGTCATGAGCCGCAGCGCCTCGCGCAAGCCCATCCAGCGCGCCTCGCTGACCTCGTGGTCGTGGTCGGACGTGTCGCCGCCGGTGGCGTGCATGAGGTAGTAGTGCACCGTCTTGTGGATGCGGCCGTTCTGTTCGCGCGAGTAGAACGAGTAGTCGATGGCGCCCAGCTCGGCATCGACCACACCGCCGACGCCGGTCTCTTCGGCGACTTCGCGCACGGCGGCCTGCATCAGCGTCTCGCCGCTCTCGATGCCGCCCTTGGGCAGCCCCCAGACGGTGCGCCCGGCGGGCCGTATGAGGCAGACCTCGACGCCGGCGTCCGTGCGGACGACGACGCCGCCTGCCGATGTCCTTTCGCGTGGTCCGGTCACGGTCCTCGAGTGCTCGAGAGGCATGAAACGATGCCTCCTTAGTATATCGTTCTGAACGGCCGCGGCAGCACACGAGTGCCGCCTGCCGCGGCCGTTCAGAAGGAGGTCGCCGCGCGTGTTCGCCGCGCTGGGACGGTTCGTCTACAAGCGCCGCAGGGTCATCGTGCTCATATGGGCGGTGGCCTTCGTGGCCGGCCTCGTGGCCACCACGCACGTGCCCGGGGAGCTCAAGGGCGGCGGCTTCACCAACCCCGACACGCCGTCCCAGCAGGCCCAGAAGGCGATGCAGGAGCGGCTGGGCTTCGGTCCGGCGCGGCTCACGATCGTGTTCGCCAGCCCCAGCCTCGACGCCCGCGGCCCCGCTTTTCAGGCGCAGGTGAAGGCGGCCTTGGCGGGCCTCGACCGCGAGGCTTTCCCCAAGCTCCTCAGCGTGCAGACGACCGCCTCCACTGGCGACGCGGGCTTCATCTCGAGGGACGGGCACGCCACCTTCGCCGTGCTCTCGTTCGACGCGAGCACCGAGCAGGTGCAGCGCATGATCCCAGCCGTGCGCGCCAGGCTGGCGCCGACCGGCCTCACCACGTATCTCACCGGCGACCCCGCCGTGTACGCCGACATCGAGCAGATCTCCGCCGAGGACCTGCGCACCGCCGAGACGTACGCCTTGCCGATCGCCATCATCGTCCTCGTGCTCATCTTCGGGACCCTGGTGGCCGCCGCCCTGCCGGTGATCGGCGGCGGCATGGCCGTGACCGTCACGCTGGGCATGTTCTGGGTGCTTGCCCAGTTCCTGGACATCTCGGTGTTCGCGATGAACGTGGCCACGCTGCTGGGGCTGGCCGTGGGCATCGACTACTCGCTGTTCATGGTGGGGCGCTTCCGCGAGGAGCTGGGCGCCGGTCGCTCTGTGGCGGAGGCGGTGGAGATCACCGTGCAGCACGCCGGGCGCTCCATCTTCTTCTCCGGGCTGACCGTGGTGGTCGGCCTGCTCGGCCTGGTGGTCATCCCGTTCATGTCGATGCGTTCGATGGGTCTGGGCGGCGCTCTCGTCGTGCTCTTCTCGGTGCTCGCCGCCCTGACGCTCCTGCCGGCACTGCTGGGCCTGCTGGGCTCGCGCGTGGATCGCCTGCGCGTCATCGGGCGCTCGGGCAAGCAGGGGGACTTCTGGAGTCGCTGGTCGCAGGCGGTCATGCGTCACCCCGTCCCGGTCGTCGTCGGGACGTTGGTCGTGGTGCTTCTCTTCGCCTGGCCGGTGCTGCACATCGAGAGGGAGATCCCGGGGGCGACCGCGCTCCCGCAGCGCTCCGAGTCACGTCAGGGCTACGACATCCTGCAGTCGCGCTTCGACGTGTCGGCGCTGTCGCCGATCTACGTCCTCGCCACATGGGGCGGCGGCACGGGAGCGCTCGAGCCGGCGAACCTGCGGGGGCTGCACGAGTACGGCAAGCGCCTCCAGGCGATGCCGGGCGTCGAACGGGTGACGAGCATCGTGAACCTGCCCGGCATCGAGACGCCGGCGGCGGCGGCCCGCTTCTGGCGAGCCGTGCAACGGCCCGCCGGCTCCGGTCAGCAAGCCGCCGGCGCCGGCCTTCCCGGCCTGCTCCAAGGCCTGCTCGGCGCCCGGCAACGTGAGGCGGCGCTGCGCTTGCGCTCGTTCACCACGGCTCCCGGCACGGCGCTCTTCCAGGTGGTCCCCAAGGATGCCCCGACCTCCGTGGAGGCGCAGGATCTCGCCGTGGGCATCTACGAGCAGTCTCCTCCGGAGGGCATGACCGTCCTCGTCGGCGGCACCTCCATGACGGCGTACGACTTCGTCCACACCCTCCACGAGCGCTTCCCGTGGATCATCCTGTTCGTGGTCTGCGTCACTGCCCTCGTGCTCCTCGTGCTCCTGCGCAGCGTGTTCCTTCCGGTCAAAGCGGTGATCATGAACGTCCTGTCGCTGCTGGCCGGCTACGGGGCCGTGGTGTGGATCTTCCAGTACGGTCATCTGCAGTGGCTGTTCGATTTCAGGAGCAGCGGCGCCATCGACGCCGAGCTGCCGGTGATCCTCTTCTGCACCGTGTTCGGCGTCTCCATGGACTATGAAGTGTTCCTGCTCACGCGCATGCGCGAGGCGTGGGACGAGACCGGCGACAACCTCCAGGCCGTCAGCTTCGGGCTCGCGCGTACGGGGAGCATCGTGACGAGCGCCGCGCTCATCATCGTGGTGGTCGGCGGGTCGTTCGCCTTCACGTCGATCCTTGTGACCAAAGCCATCGGCGTCGGCCTCGCCGTGGCCGTGGCTCTCGACGCCACCGTCATCCGTATCCTCATGGTGCCGGCGGTCATGCGCCTGCTCGGGCGCTGGAACTGGTGGATCCCGGGTTGGCTCGACCGGCTCCTGCCGCGCATCGAGTAGCTTGAGCGGGTTGGGGGACAGCCTCGCCGCCCTCGGCGAACCCGAGTTCCGCAAGCTGTTCATCGGGCAGGCGACCTCGGTGGTCGGCTCCATGTTCCGCGTGGTCGCGCTGCCGTTCGCCGTGCTCGCCATCGGCGGCACGGCCACCGACATCGGCATCGTCGAGGCCGCGGGCCTGATCCCGCTGGTGGTGCTCGTGCTGCTCGGCGGCGTGTGGGCGGACCGCCTCCCTCGGCGCACGGTGATGCTCGCCGCGGACGCCGGGCGCACCGTGCTGCAGCTGGCCGCGGCCGCGCTGCTCGTCGCCGGCGTGGCCCAGGTATGGCAGCTCGCCGCCCTGCAGGTCGGGATGGGCGTCTGCGAGGCTTTCTTTGGCCCCGCCTACACCGGCCTCGTGCCCGAGGTCGTCAGCCCGCCGCGGCTGCAGCAGGCCAACGCCCTGCAGGGCCTGGTGTCCAGCGGCTCCATCACCCTCGGGGCCTTCCTGGCCGGCATGCTCGTGGCCGCCGTGGGCCCGGGGTGGGCGATCGGCATCGACGGGCTCAGCTACTTGGCGAGCGCGTGGTTCCTGCTGCGGCTACGGCCGCCGGCTTTCCTCGGCCGGCCGGGGGGGAAGGCGGCTCAGGCCGGCCCTGCCCGCGGCCTGGCCGGCGAGGAGCCGACCGTCGACGGAGTCGCCACGGCCGGCGGGCGAGCCTTCTTCCGCGACCTTGCCGACGGCTGGCGCGAGTTCACCAGCCACACCTGGATCTGGGTGATGGTGGCGGGCGCGGCTCTGTTTCTCTTCGCCATCCAAGGCCCGATCCAGGTGCTGGGCCCCATCGTCGCGCGCGACGTCTACGACGGCGCGCGCACCTGGGGCCTGACCTCGGCGGCGATGGGCCTCGGGCAGATCGCCGGCGGCCTGCTCAGCCTGCGCTGGCGGCCGCGCCGGCCGATGCTCGTGATCGCCGCCGGCATGAGCCTGACGGCGTTGCCGGTCGCCCTCTTGGCGCTCGAGGCGCCGGTGTGGATGTTGTACGTTGCGATGGCCACCGTCGGGGTGGAGTGGGGCCTCTACGATCCGTTCTGGCTGACCTGCATGCAGCGCGAGGTCGCCGCGGACATGATCTCGCGGGTGTCCGCTTACGACTATTTCGGCGTCCTGGCGTTCTACCCGGCGGGGCTGGCGCTGGCCGGGCCGCTGGCGGATGCCTTCGGCCGCTCGACGTTGCTGTGGGTGAGCGCCGGGGTCGCGATCTTGGTCACCGTCTTCCAGCTGGCGTGGCGCGACGTGCGGGCACCGCATGCGATGCGGCCGGCGGCTGAGCCTGCGGCTCCGCCGGCCGCCTGACGCGCCGCCTCACAGCGCCTCGCCGGTCGCCTCCCACTCCGCGTAGAGGCCGGCGTAGCGGCCACCGGCGGCGACGAGCTCGTCGTGCGTGCCGCGCTCGACCACGCGGCCGCCGTCGATCACGAGGATCTCATCGGCGTAGCGCACGGTGCTCAGGCGGTGCGCGACGATCACGCTGGTGCGGCCGCTGAACAGCACCTCCATGGCGCGCTCGATGCGACGCTCGCTCTCGGCGTCCACGCTCGAGGTGGCCTCGTCGAGGATGAGGATGCGCGGGTCGGCGAGCAGCGCCCGGGCGAAGCTGATGAGCTGGCGCTGCCCGGTGCTGAGCGCCGACCCGCCCTCCTGGACCTCTGTGTCGTAGCCGTCGGGCAACGATTCGACGAAGTCGTGCACGCCGACGATGCGCGCCACGCGCTTGACCTCGTCGGCGTCGGCGGATGGGCGGGCGAAGCGGATGTTGTCCAGCACTGAGCCGCTGAACAGAAAGGCCTCCTGCGGCACCACGGCGAGCTGCTCGCGCAGCGAGCTCGCCGTGACCTGCCGCAGGTCGTGTCCGTCGATGAGCACCGCCCCTGCGGTCGGATCGTAGAAGCGCGCCAGCAGCTTGATGACCGTCGACTTGCCGGCGCCGGTGGCGCCGACTAGGGCGACCGTCGTGCCCGCCGGGATCGTCAGGTCCACGTCATGCAAGACGGGTTTCTCCGGGTCGTAGCCGAAGGTCACGTTGCGCAGCTCCACCTCGCCGCGCACGTCCGGCAAGTCGACGGCGTCGGGGGCGTCGAGCATGTCGGGCTCGGTGTCGAGCACCGTGTAGATCTTCTGCACCGCGGCCATCGACGCCTGGAAGGTGTTGTAGAGCTGGCTGAGCTGCTGCAGCGGGTCGAAGAAGCTGTTCAGGTAGCCGATGAACGCTACCAGTACGCCGATCTCGAGGGCGTTACCGCCGATGAGGGTGCCGCCGTACCAGAGCACGATCACGACGGCCGTGGCCGACAGGAACTCCACGAAGGGGAAGTAGAGGCCGCTCTGCACGACGGTGCGCATGTTCACGTCGCGGTAGGCGGCGTTGGCCACGTCGAGGCGCTCGTAGTCGCTCTGCTCGCGGCGGAAGGCCTTGAGCACGCGGATGCCCGAGATGGACTCCTGCAGGTGGGCGCTCACGTCGCCGATCTTGTTGCGCACCTGGGCGTAGGAGCGCGCCGACTGGGAGCGGAAGACGAGCGTCGCGCCGATGAGCAGCGGCATGATGGTGAGGGTCGCCAGCGCCAGGCGCCAGTCGAGGATGAAGAGGAACGCGATGGCGCCGATGAAGGTCAGCGAGTTGGTGACCAGCGAGGAGACGCCGTCGGTGACGAGCTGGTCGAGGGCGTCGATGTCGTTGGTGAGGCGGCTGACGATCCAGCCCGTCTTCTGGCGGCTGAAGAAGTCGAGCGAGAGTTTCTGCAGGTGGGCGAAGAGCTGGCGGCGCAGGTCGTAGATGATGTGCGAGCCGACCCAGCTCGTGAGGTAGGTCTGCAGGTAGCTGGCGCCGAGGTTGACGAGGCTCACCCCGACGAAGGCGACGATGACCCACGTGAGCACGGTGAGGTCCTTGGCGCCGATGCCCCCGTCGATGGCCACCTTGAGCAGATAGGGCACGGCGAGGCTGCTCAGCGTGACGGCGACCATGGCGACCACGCTGAAGACGGCGCGGCGCCGGTACGGGTAGGCGAGCCGCGCGAGCCGGGCGAGCTTGAGCTCGCGCGCCAGGTGCACGAAGGCGCGCCAGCCGCGCAGATCATCGAGGGCGGCGCCGCTGCCGTGTGGTCCGGAGGCGTGACGTGAGGCGGTGGCCATCAGGCGGCGCCTCCCCCGCCGAGCGCCGCCGGCTGCCCGACGGCGACCGCGTCCAGGTCGCAGTGCTGCGCCTCGGCGTCGCCGAACATCTGCGCGTACAGACCGCCGGCGGCCATGAGCTCGTCGTGCGTGCCGCGCTCCTCGATGCGGCCGTGGTCCAGCACCACGACCTCGTCGGCCAGCGAGATCGTCGACGGCCGGTGGGCGATGATGAAGGTCGTGCGGCCGCGCATCACTGCGGTCAGCGCGGCCCTGATCTTGAACTCCGTCTCGACGTCGACGCTGCTGGTGGCGTCGTCGAGGATGAGGATGCGCGGGTCCATGACGAGCGCCCGCGCGATGGCGATGCGCTGGCGCTGGCCGCCGCTCAGGGTGAAGCCGCGTTCGCCGACGACCGTCTGGTAGCCCTCGGGGAGGGCTGCGACGAACTCGTCGGCCTGCGCGGCCCGCGCCGCGGCCCGCACCTCGTCGTCGCTCGCCTGCGCCCGCCCGAAGCGGATGTTCTCGGCGATCGAGGCGCTGAAGAGGAATGGATCCTGCGTGACGATGCCGATGTGGCTGCGCAGATCGGCGGCCCGCAGATCGCGCACGTCCTGGCCGTCGACGAGCACGCGGCCGGCGCTCGTGTCGTAGAAACGCGGGATGAGATTGGTCAGCGTGGTCTTGCCGCAGCCGGTATGCCCGACGAGCGCTAGGGTGCGACCGGCCGGGACGTCGAGGCTTACAGCCTCGAGCACCGGCCGGTTTACGTAGCTGAACCAGACGTCGTCGAAGGTCACCGCGCCGACGGGCGGCCCGCCGTCCGGGCCGCGCAGCGGCCTCGCGTCGGGCCGCTCCTCCATCTCCAGGGGCGCGTCGAGCACCTGGTACACGCGCTCGCCGCTGGCGATGGCGCGCTGCGCGAGGCCCGTGAGCCAGCCGATCACCTGGGCGGGGTACACGAGCATCATCAGGTAGCTGTAGAAGGCGACCAGCGAGCCCAGGCTCAGGCTCCCGTCGATCACCTGGCGTCCGCCGTAGTACAGCAGGAAGGCCACGGCCAGGTTGGGGATGAAGGCGATCAGCGGGACGTACTTGGCGCGTATGCGCGCCGCGGCCACGCTGGCCTCGAAGACCTTGTAGCTGCGGTCGCTGAACTTCTCCAGCTCGTCGTCCTCGCGCGCGAAGATGCGCACGATGCGCGAGCCCACCACGTTCTCTTCGGCCGTCGCCGTGACGTCGGCGATCTTCTGCTGCACGTCCTTGAGGATCGGCTGCAGGCGGCGGCTGAAGCGCACCGTGACCAGCAGCAGGAACGGCAGGAAGGCCAGCGACATGAGCCCCAGGCGCCAGTCGAGCAGCAGCAGGATGATCGAGACCGCGACCATCATCACGATGTTGGTGGCGAAGAACACCAGGCCGTAGCCGAGGAACATGCGCACGTTCTGCACGTCGGCCATGGCGCGGCTCATGAGCTGCCCGGTGGGCCAGCGGTCGAAGTAGCTGAAGGACTGCCGCAGCAGGTGACTCCACATGCGGTTGCGCAGGTCGTACTCGATGCCGAGGCTCGACTTGCCGCTGGCGAGGCGACGGCCGACGGCGACGACGAAGCGCACGATGGCGATGCCGAGGAGGGCGAGACCGTAGGTGACGAGAAGACCGGTCTCGCCGCCGATGAGCGCGTTGTTGATCGTCAGCTGGATGATGCGCGGCACCAGCAGGCCGAGCCCCATCTGGGCGAACGCCAGCGCGAAGCCCACAAACGTGAGCCACTTGTAGTCGCCGAGCAGCTTGAGGATACGCCAGAAGACTTTCATCTGGAGGCTAGCTTACCCGGGGGCTAACCGGCCGCGCCGCACGCGACACGGCCCTCCGCGCGCCGGGTGTAGACTCACTCCCCGTGCGCGCACCCGAACTCTTCAGGTCTCACGCTTTGCCGCCCGCGGCCGCCCGACCGCGGCGCCGGCTGTAACTTCCTCCGCCATGGCTACGTCTAACCTCCACAAGTGGGCCGCGCTGCCCGACCCGTCACCCGCCGAGCTGGCGCGTGCGGCCGAGGGCGACATGCAGGCCTTCAAACTGATCGTGGAGCGGTATCAAGGGATGGTCTACTCGGTGGCCTACAACGTGCTCGGCAACCACACCGACGCCGAAGACGCGGCGCAGGAGGCGTTTCTACGCTGCTACCGCAAGCTTTCGCAGTTCCGCAGCGAAGCCACGTTCTCCACGTGGCTCTTCCGCCTGGCGCTCACCGCGTCCGTGGACTACAAGCGCCGGGAGAAGCGGCAGCCCGAGCCGGTAGAGACGCCGGATCTGGCTGCCGAGGTCGCGCCGCAGCTCGGCGAGGGCGTCGACGCGGCCACGATCGTGGCCGCGCTGCACGACCTGCCCGAGGACTACCGCGTACCCACTGTGCTCCGCGACGTCTACGGGCTGCCGTACCAGGAGATCGCCGCGGCCACCGGGCGGCCGCTCGGCACCGTCAAGGTGATGGTGCACCGCGGCCGCGCCTCCCTGCGGCTCAAGCTGCGGGCGGGGGGCGCCGGGCCCGAGCAGGGCCCCGCCGGCGCCCGTCCGAGGATTGACGCCTGATGGATTGCAGCTACTTCCGCGAGCGCATCAACCTGTACATCGACGGCGAGCTCGGCTACCTCGAGGTCGCCGAGCTGCAGCAGCACCTCAGCTTCTGCCCGGACTGCGCCGTGGAGCTCGCCCAGGTGGGCGAGGTGCGCGGCGCCCTGGCCGCGTGGGGCCGGCTCGAACTGGCCGCGCCGCCCGGGTTCGCGGAGCGCGTCACGGCGGCCGTGGAGCTCGAGTCGGCGCCCGGCTCGCCGAAACCGTTCGGCCGGGCCGTCGACGACACCCTGCAGAAGCTCGACGACTCCCTGGGCCGCATCCCGCTGCCCGGCGGCCGGACCATCCCGGTCAAGAACGTCATCGGCTGGGGCCTTGCGGCCGTGGCCGTGGCCATCGGCCTCGGGCGCCGTCGCGGACGCCGTTCACGGGAGCTGACGCCGCTGTGAAGCTCACCCACGACCAGGTGCTCGAGCTGTTGCCGCACCGCCCGCCCTTCTTGCTCGTCGACGAGGTCGAGGAGCTCGAGGCGGGCGTGCGCTGCGTCGCCACTCGCACGCTCACGGGCAACGACTTCTGGTTCGCCGGGCACTTTCCCGGCAATCCCGTGATGCCCGGCGTGCTGATCGTCGAGGCGCTCGCCCAGACCGCCACTCTGGCGGCGGCCAGTGCGGGAGCCAGCTCGGCCGCCGGGTCTATGGAAGGCAAGATCGGCCTCTTCGCCGGCATCGACAAGGTGCGCTTCAAGCGCGTTGTCAAACCTGGCGACACCATGCGCCTCGAGGCCGAGATCGTCGCCGTGCACGGCCCGGTGGGTCGCGCCAGGGTCAAGGCCACCGTGGGCGGCCAGCTGGCCTGCCGCGGCGAGCTCATGTTCGCGATCGTCGACGCAGCGGCCATCTCGGCCGGGGAGGCCAAGCTGTGATAGGCCTGCGCCGCGGCCTCGTGCGCGGGGCGCGCATCTCGGCGCTCGGCGTGCACGTGCCCGAGCGCGTGCTCACCAACGACGAGATCTCGCAGTTCCTCGACACGTCGGACGAGTGGATCCTCACGCGCACCGGCATCCGCGAGCGCCGCATCGCGCGCGTGGACGAGGCGGCCAGCGACCTCGGCGAGGTCGCCGCTCGCCGCTGCCTGCAGTCGGTCGACTTCGACCCGCTGGACCTCGACCTCGTCATCGTCACCACGATCTCGCCCGACCACATCATGCCGGCCACGGCGTCGATCGTCGCCGACAAGATCGGCGCCACCAAGGCCGGCGCCTTCGACGTGCAAGCGGGCTGCACCGGCTTCGTCTACGGCCTCGCTATCGCCACGGCCTTCATCTCGGCCAACATCTACCAGAACGTCCTCGTTGTCGGCGCCGAGGTGCTCAGCAAGATGGTCGACTGGGAGGATCGCGGCACCTGCGTGCTCTTCGGCGACGGCGCCGGCGCCGTGCTCGTGCAGGCCACCGACAACGGCAGCATCTTCAGCTTCGATCTGGGCAACGACGGCAGCGGCGCGTCCTACCTCAACGTGCCGGCCGGCGGCAGCCGCCAGCCGGCGAGCTACGAGACGGTGCGCCGGCACGGCCACGCCATACACATGACCGGCAGCGAGGTCTTCAAGTTCGCCACGCGCACCGTGGTCGGCTCGTGCGAGAAGGTACTCGGCGACGCCGAGCTGACCGTGGAAGACGTCGACCTGTTCGTGCCGCATCAGGCCAACATCCGCATCATCGAGATTGTGGCGCGACGCCTGGGGTTCACCGAGGCGCAGGTGTTCGCCAACCTGGACCGCTACGGCAACACCTCGTGCGCCTCCATCCCGATCTGCCTGCACGAGGCCAGCCAGAACGGTCGCCTGAAGAAGGGCGACATGCTGCTGATGGCCGGCTTCGGCGCCGGGCTCACGTGGGGTTCGTGCCTCACCAAGTGGGAGGTGTGACCGCGCCGCAGCAGCGTCGCGGTCGCGTTTCGTCGCCGTTCGGGGTAAGCACTGAGTCGGACCGGCACACAGCGTCCTGGAGGACGTCATGAGTAAGCTCGCACTGATGTTCCCCGGCCAGGGGTCCCAAGCCGTCGGCATGGGCTGCGACCTCTGCGCCGCCTATCCGCAGATGCGCGACAGCTACGCCGAGGCGTCCGGCGTGCTCGACTTCGACCTCGAGCAGGTCTGCGCCATGGGTCCGGCCGAGACGCTGGCGCGCACCGACGTGACGCAGCCGGCGCTGCTGGTCAACTCGATCGGCATCTTCCGCATCCTGGCCGATGCCGGGCTGCGGTTCGACGCCGCCTTCGGCCACAGCCTCGGAGAGTATTCGGCGCTGGTCGCTACCGGCGCGCTGTCGTTCGACGACGCGCTGCGGCTGGTGCGGCGGCGCGGCCAGGAGATGCTGCGCGCCGCCGCGGCGAACCCGGGGGGCATGGCCGCCGTCATCGGGCTGCCGGACCAGAAGGTCGAAGAGCTGACCGCCGGCGACGACGGCCTGTGGCCGGCCAACTTCAACAGCCCCGGCCAGGTCGTGGTGAGCGGCACGAAGGCCGCTCTGGACGACCTGGCCACCAAGGCCACGGAGGCCGGCGCCAAGAGAGTGATCCCGCTGGCGGTGAGCGGCGCCTTTCATTCGCCGCTGATGGCGGCGGCCCAAGCGCCGCTGCGCGCCGAGCTCGAGGTGACCGAGTGGCACACGCCGCACCCGGCGTTCTTCTCGGTCTGCAGCATCGAGTTCGAGAATGGCGAGTTCGTCGAGCTGCTCTCGAAGCAGCTCGTCTCGCCGGTCCGCTTCACCCAGTCTGTGAAAACTCTTTATGCAGCAGGGTATGATTCGTTCCTTGAGGTCGGCCCCGGCAGCGTGCTCAGCGGCCTCGTGCGACGCATCGCCCCGGAGGCGACGGTGGCCCGGGCCGCCGACGACGACACCATAGGAGCGCTGCGCGAAGAGGCACGCTATTGGGAGGTCACGTGAGCGTCGAGCTTGACCTGACAGGATCCGTCGCGCTGGTGACCGGCGCCGGCCGCGGCATAGGGCGCGCTATCGCGCTCAGCATGGCCGCGGCCGGCGCCGACGTCGCCGTCAACGATTTCGCCGACGAAGCCGCCTGCGCGGCCGTCGTCGCCGAGATCGAGGCGCTGGGCCGCAGAGGCCTCGTCGTCATGGCCGATGTCTCCGACGAGGAGCAGGTCAACGCCATGGTCGAGCGCGCGGAAGCGGAGCTCGGCCCCCTGGCCGTCGTCGTCAACAACGCCGGTATCACGCGCGACAACGTCGTGATGATGATGGACCCGGCCGACTTCGACAGCGTCATCGCCACGCATTTACGCGGCACCTTCCTCGTCAGCAAGGCGGCGGCGCGCAAGATGTTCCGCCGCCGCGCAGGCTGTATCATCAATCTCTCAAGCGTGGTGGGCCGCCGCGGCAACGCGGGGCAGGCCAACTACGCGGCAGCCAAGGCGGGCGTCATCGGCCTCACCAAGTCGCTGGCCAAGGAGCTCGGCGGACGCGGCATACGCGTCAACGCCATCGCTCCCGGCTACATCGACACGCCGATGACGCAGGCCCTGCCCGAGGAGACGCGCAAGCTGATCGTCGACGCGACGCCGCTCAAGAGCATCGGGACGACGGACGACGTGGCCCACGCCGTCGTCTTCCTCGCCTCGCCGCAGGCGCGCTTCGTCACGGGCGTCACCCTCCCGGTCGACGGCGGATTGGGCATCTGATGACGTCGCCCACCCGAGTCGTCGTCACCGGTCTCGGCGTGGTCTCGCCGCTGGGCAACGACATCGACACGTTCTGGCGGCGGCTCGTCGCCGGCGAGTCGGGCGTCGGGCCCATCACGCGCTTCGACACCAGCGACTACAAGGTGCACATCGCCGCCGAGGTCAAGGACTTCGACGCCGAGGACTTCATCGACAAGCGCCAGGTGCGGCGCCTCGACCTCTTCTCGCGGTACGCGGTCGCGGCCGCCAAACTGGCCGCCGCCGACGCCGAGTTCGACCCCCGCCCCGAGGCGGACCGCGTCGGGGTGGTGGTGGGCAGCGGCGTCGGCGGCCTGCAGACACTGCAGAGCGAGATCGAGAAGCTCATCGAGAAGGGGCCGGACCGCGTGAACCCGCTGCTCGTGCCGATGATGATCCCCAATATGGGCGCCGCGCACGTGAGCCTCGAGCTGCGCACCAAGGGCCCGCTGAGCGCGACCTGCACGGCCTGCGCCGCCGGCTCCGACGCGATCGGCTACGCGGCGCGCATCATCCGCCACGGCGACGCCGAGGTGATGTTCGCCGGTGGCAGCGAGGCGCCCGTGAGCCCGGTCGGCGTGGCCGGCTTTGCCGCCGCCCGCGCGCTCAGCCTGCGCAACGACGATCCGGAGCATGCCTCGCGGCCCTTCGACGCCGGTCGCGACGGTTTCGTGATCGGCGAAGGCGCCGGTTGCCTGGTGCTCGAGAGCCTCGAGCACGCCCAGGCCCGCGGCGCCCGCATCTACGCCGAGTTGGCCGGCGCTGGCATGAGCTCGGACGCCTTTCACATGACGCTGCCCGACGAGACCGGCAAGTCGCAGGCGAGAGCCATGAAGATGGCGCTTGCGGAGGCCGGTCTCGAACCGTCGGCGATCGACTACATCAACGCTCACGGCACGGCCACCGCCGCCGGCGACATCGCCGAGACCAAGGCCATCAAGGTCGCCCTGGGCAAGCACGCGCGGACTGTCGCCATCTCGTCGAACAAGTCGATGATCGGCCATTGCCTGGGCGCCTCCGGAGCGATCGAGGCCGTGGCCACCGTGCTCACGATCGTGAACAGCCTGCTGCCGCCGACCATCAACCTCACCGACCCGGACCCGGCCTGCGACCTGGACTACGTGCCTCTCGAGTCGCGCTTCCGCAAGGTCGCCGTGGCCGCCAGCAACAGCTTCGGGTTCGGCGGCCACAACGTCACGTTGGTCTTCCGCCGCTTCGACGGCTGAAGACCGGCCGCACCTCCCGCATGAACGTCACCGTCGAGATCGAGCGCCGCGACTCCGACCCTGTGACGCCGGAATGGGCTTGCCCTTCGTGCAAGCAGCCCGCCCGACTCGCCGAGGTGCGCGCCAACCTCATGGTGTGCCCGCACTGCGGCTTTCACCTGCGCATCGGCGCCCGCGAGCGGATCTGGCAGCTCGCTGACGAAGGCACCTTCCGCGAGCTCTGGAGCAACGTGCTCACGCTCGATCCTCTCAAGTTCGCAGACCTCGAGACGTACCCGGAGCGTGTGCGCGAGGCACAGGCCAAGACGGGCCTGAGCGAGGCGATCGTCACCGGGACGGCCGCCGTCGACGGCACGCGCTGCGTGCTGGCCGTCATGGACTTCGGCTTCATGGGCGGCAGCATGGGCAGCGTGGTCGGTGAGAAGCTGTGGCGCAGCGCGGAGCTGGCTGCCGGAGAAGACCTGCCTCTGGTAGCAGTCTGCAGCTCCGGCGGCGCCCGCATGCAAGAGGGGATCCTGAGCCTCATGCAGATGGCCAAGACGAGCTGCGCAGTGGATCTCATCAACGAGGCCACGTCGCCGTTCGTGACGATCCTCGCCGACCCGTGCACCGGAGGCGTGATGGCGAGCTTCGCGACGCTCGCCGACATCTGCATCGCCGAGCCGGGCGCGCAACTGTACTTCACCGGCCCGCGCGTGATCGCCGAGACCACCCACGAGGTGCTGCCGGAAGGCTTCGGCAGCGCCGAGCGCAATCTCCTGCTGGGTCATCTCGACGCAGTGGTGGCGCGCAAGGACCTGCGCGTGAAGGTCGGCAACTACCTGCGATTGCTGGGGGGAGGTGAGGAACCTGACAGAGTCACAACGGCCGGCGGACGAGAAAGAGGCAAGGGTGGGATGGCTCAGACAGCGCTTGAGCGAGCTAAAGCGCTTGCCGCTTATGCCCGGCGTCCATTTGTCGGAGGAGATCGAGAAGCTGCAGGCGAGGCTGAAGAGCCTGCAGCACGAGAGCCGTCGCCATGACACCTGGGTGACCGTCGAGATCGCGCGCCACAAGGGCAGGCCGCGGACGCGCGACTACATCGGGCACCTCATCGAAGGATTCGAGGAGCTCAAGGGCGACCGCCTGCGCGCCGACGATCCGGCCATCGTGGGCGGGCTCGGCTGGTTCCGCGGTCGCGCCGTGCTGGTCGTCGGCCACCAGAAGGGTAAGACGCTCGACGAGCAGGAGCTGCACAGCTGGGGGATGGCCAAGCCCGAGGGCTACCGCAAGGCGCAGCGGCTGTTCTCCCTGGCCGAACGCCATGGCCTTCCCGTACTCTCGTTCGTCGACACGCCGGGCGCGTACCCGGGCGTAGCCGCCGAGGAGGGCGGCCAGGCGCGCGCCATCGCCGACACCATGCTCAGAATGGCGCGCCTCAGCGTCCCGGTCATCGCCACGGTGATCGGCGAAGGCGGCTCGGGCGGGGCCCTCGCCCTCGCCGTCGCCGACCGTGTGCTCATGCAGGAGAACGCCACGTACTCGGTGATCACGCCCGAGGGCTGCGCCGCGATCCTCTGGCGCGACGCGGCCTTCGCGCCGCAGGCCGCCGAGGCCCTCAAGCCGACCGCCGCGCACCTCCTCGCACTGGGCGTCGTGGAGCGCGTCGTCGCGGAGCCGCGCGGCGGCGCCCACCACAATCCGGAGGCCGCCGCGGCCAGCGTCGGCGAGGCCATCGCCGAGGCGCTGGCCGAGCTCGACGACATCGCTCCCCAGGAGCGCCGCCGCCGCCGCCGCGAGCGCTTTCAGCAGCTTGGCCAGTGGTCCGACCCGGAGCTCCCGCCGGGCACGCTCTCGCTTTTCGGCGGGTACTCGACCGCGGTGGAGTGAGCGTTCCGCCCGTCATCACCGTCGAGCACCTGCGTAAGGCCTACGGCCATCACGTGGTCGCCGTCGACGACATCTCCTTTGCCGTCGAGCGCGGCGAGATCTTCGGCCTGCTCGGCTCCAACGGCGCCGGCAAGACCACCACCGTCGAGTGCGTGCAGGGGCTGCGCACGCCCACCGCCGGCACGGTGCGCGTGCTCGGCGAGGATCCGCACGCCCACGCCGGCGCCTTGCGCGGACGCATGGGCTGCCAGCTCCAGGAGTCGCGCCTCCCCGACCACATGCGGGTGTGGGAGGCGCTCGACCTGTTCGCCTCTCTCACCCCCGGCGCCGGTGACTGGCGCGAGCAGCTCGATCAATGGGGGCTCGCGGAGAAGCGCAACGCCTCGTTCTCGAGCCTCTCGGGCGGGCAGCGCCAGCGGCTGTTCATCGCCCTGGCGCTGGTCAGCGACCCTGAGGTCGTCTTTCTCGACGAGATGACGACCGGGCTCGACCCGGCCGCCAGGCGCATCGCCTGGGACCTCATCGAGAAGATCCGCGACCGCGGCACCACCGTCGTTCTCGTCACTCACTTCATGGACGAGGCGGAGCGGCTCTGCGACCGCGTGGCGGTGGTCGACAAGGGCGCCATCATCGCGCTCGACACGCCGCGTGGGCTGGTGGTGCGCTACGACCCGCTGGAGCAGGTGGTGTTCAGCGCCCCGGACCAGGACGTGGAGTGGCTGATGAGCGTGCCGGGCGCGCGTAGCGTCACCCGGCGCGGGCCCCGGGTGGTCGTCGAAGGGACGGGGCCGCTGCTCGCCTACGTCGGCGCGGCCCTCGTCGAGCGCGGCCTCACCCCCGACGACCTGCGCGTCATCGAGCCGAGCCTCGAGGACGTCTTCCTCAAGCTCACCGGCCACCTGGTGGAGGACTGATGGGCGGGCGGGGCGGCGGCATCCGGGTGCTGCTCAAGCTCACGTGGATAGAGCTCAAGCTCTTCCTGCGTGAGCCCACCACCCTGGTGTTCACGTTCGCCTTCCCGGTGGTGCTCCTGTTTGTGCTCGGCGAGGTGTTCGGCAACCAGCCGGGCGGCACCGACCGGCGCATCTTCGGCGGCTGGGGGGCGATGAACTACTACGTGCCGGCCTACATCGCCGTGGTCGCGATGTCGGTGGGCGTGATCATGCTGCCGACGCGGCTCACCGGCTACCGCGCCGGGGGCGTGCTCCGCCGCTTCCAGGCGTCGCTCGTGCCCGTCTGGGCCGTGCTCGGCTCGCAGGTCCTGGCGGCGCTGGTGCTCGGCGTGGTGGGCTCGGTGCTGGTCGCCGCCTTCGGGGCGGTCTTCTACCCGGTGCACTTCCCCGACTCGCTGGCGCAGCTCGCCGCCGTGTTCCTCGTCACCTCGGCGGCGTTCGCCGGCATCGGCACTCTGCTCGGGGCTGTCATGCCCAGCACGCGCGCCGCCCAGGGCGCCGGCCTCATGCTCTTCTTCGTGATGCTGTTCCTCGGCGGCGCCGGCCCGCCGACGGCGGTGATGAGCGCCACCATGAAGCGCATCGGCGACTTCCTGCCGCTCACCTACGCGGTCGACGCCCTTCAGGCGGCCTGGAACGGCACGGGGTGGGACGCGACGGCGCTCATCGTGCTCGGCGCGATCGCGATTGTGACCGGGTGGCTCAGCCTGCGCGTCTATCGCTGGGGGTGACACTGCCTTCGGGCGGAGACGATTCTCCGGACGAACCCGGAGGCGCCGACATCGCGACGCAGCCCGAGCCCTGAGTCGCGCATGAGACCTGCCTTTTTGCGTTGACGAAGCAGAAATAACCTTGTCTTGTTGCGCGCACCCGCGTATGATCCAATCATGCGTAGGCTCATCACAGACGCACTCGTGGCGTGGAAGGACGCGCGAGATCGCAAGCCGCTCCTCCTCCGCGGCGCCCGGCAGGTCGGCAAGACCTGGTCTGTGCGTGACCTCGGCGAGCGCCACTTCGGCGGCAGGATCCACGTGCTCGATTTCGAGCGTGAGCCCGGGCTGTGCGGACTCTTCTCTCGCGAGCTGGCGCCGACGCAGATCCTTGACGCCTTGCGCGTGCGACGCGACATCTCCATCGAGCCCGGCCGCGACCTGGTGTTCTTCGATGAGATCCAAGCGTGCCCCAAGGCGATCGTCTCGCTGCGGTACTTCTACGAGGAGATCCCGCGACTCCATGTGATCGCCGCCGGGTCGCTCCTCGAGTTCGCGCTGACCGGACCGTCGTTCCCAGTCGGCCGCATCCACCCTGTGAGCATGTACCCGATGACCTTTCTCGAGTTCCTATGGGCTATCGGCGCCGAGCGCGCCGCCGAGATCGTGATCGCGGGCCCGGCGCCTGAGTCCGTGGTCATCCACGCGGAGCTTCTCGAAAAGGTGCGCCAGCACCTCATCGTGGGCGGGATGCCGGCGGCAGTCAAAGCCCATGCGGACACGCGATCCTTCGCTGAGGCGCTCTCCGTCCAGGACGATCTCGTGCAGACCTACCGGGATGACTTCGGCAAGTACGGGTCCCGGGTGGACAGGGCTTGCCTCGACGCCGTGCTCGCGGGGGCGGCTCGATCAGTCGGCCAGGTGACCAAGTACCGCAGCCTGGCCCCGGAGTACGGGGATCATCCCCTTCGCGACGCCTACGATCTGCTCGCCATGGCCAGGGTGCTCCGGCGTGTGCGCGCAGCCAGCCCCGCGGGGCTTCCGATGGCCGCGTCGGCCTCGCCGAGGCGTTTCAAGACTCTCATGCTGGACGTGGGTCTTCTGCAAAGGCTCTCCGGACTGTCCCTGGGCACGGCGCTCGCTCGGGCGGACCTGATGGCGGTGTACGTCGGCGGACTCGCCGAGCAGTTCGTGGGTCAGGAGCTGGCAGCCACCTTGGGCGACGAGGTGTATTGCTGGCTGCGTCCGGCGAAGAGCAGCACGGCGGAGGTGGATTACCTCATCGCTCCAGGAGGTCGGATCGTCCCTGTCGAGGTGAAGGGCGGGCTGGCAGGGCGGCTCCGCAGCATGCATCAGTTGCTCAAGGAATACCCGCGGTGTGCTCCCGGCGTAGTGCTTTCCACAGCGCCGTACGCCGAACTGCCTGAGCAGGGCCTCGTCTTCGTGCCGCTGTACTACGCAGGCATGCTCGCGAGCTGGCTGGCGGCGCGCGGGTGAGGTTCGCAGCGGGGGTAGGAGCGCGCACGACGCCGGCTCGCCGGCCCAGGCTCAGAGTGCGTCCAGCACCTCGATGAGGCGTTTCTTCACCGCCGACTGCACCTTGTTGAGCTCGGGCTCGCCGAAGAGCCACACCTGGCCGACGGGGTCGGCGGTGGCGATGACGCTGGTGCCGTCCCCGGCGGGGAGGACGGCCATGGGCAGCAGCACCGCGCCGGGCGCCAGCGGGTCGATCTCGATCGTCTTCACGGCCGCGACCGGGGCTGTGACGTAGAGCAGCGCGTACTCCTTGGGCAGCCGCTCGCTGATTTTCGGCCCCTTGATCTGGGCGATGATCTTGAAGCCCTTCTCCTCGAGAAGCTCCCGGAGGCGGGCGAGGGCGGCGCGCGGCGCCAGTGAGACCGCGACGGCTGCGCGCCAGGCGCCGAGGGCGGCGTGCTGCTCGGCGTCGTCGCGCGCCGGGTAGGTGCTGCGCAGATGCTCGATGATCTCGTCCGAGTCGGTGAGGACTTTGTCGCCGTCGACCAGCACGGGGATGCTCTCCTGGCCGGCGATGGCCAGGAGCTCGGTGCGCGCCTCGCGATCTGCAGGGACGTTGACGTTGATGTACGTGAGGCCGAGCTCGGTCATCAACTGGCGCACCGGGTGAGTGTAGGGGCACCATTCGGCCTGATACAGCGTGAGCATCGTCCCTCCGTCGCGGGTCCGTTTGGATGAGCGCTCCGCATTCTCGCAGATTTGCCCTCAAGAATGCGGGCGGCCCAGCTCGTCGGGGTCGGTGACGGGCGCCAGGCACACGGCGCCGCGGCACACGTAGGCCGCTGGGGCCGGGGCCCGCGCGAAGCCTGCCGCGGCCCTTCTCCCTGCGTCGGCCGCGTCGTCCGGGTCGAGGAGCTG
>Ga0315293_10000278_pt1 | contig 45883 bp, 44 predicted proteins | sample YL17G13_20_MG_FD_203071 | JGI IMG/M metagenome (GOLD analysis project Ga0315293, IMG submission 203071) | Sediment microbial communities from Yellowstone Lake, YNP, Wyoming, USA - YL17G13_20 | ecosystem: Environmental > Aquatic > Freshwater > Lake > Sediment | place: USA: Wyoming | collected... | reverse complement strand
GAAGAGATGACTTGGGCGAAGCCCAGTATAGTAGAGGGCAAAACTTGCTAAGGATGGCAGGACCGTCAAAAAAGCAGAATAGAGTATGAATCGATATTGACTGAACACACGCTTTCAGAGATGACCCCGCGCTTACGCTTGGGGCTCCGTTTTGGTGTAACTTCGCCAAGCAACATCGGTCTACCCACTAAAATTTTTTATTTGCGAACCAAACAAATATCCATTATAAAACTGGTTTACCCCACACGGTAATAAAAAATTATGACTGAGCAAGGGTCAGAGTCTTGTCGCAGTTGCCCTGAAAAGCACAAGTGCCAGGAGATTTACGAGGAGCTTGGCAAAGCCAAAGGGCCATCGGTGGCACTCAAGGCTGTAGCCGCCTTTTTGGTTCCTTTAGTGGTTTTCATCGGGTCTTTGGCAGCTTTTGAGAAGATTTCAGATAAGATAACAAATACAAAGGCTTTGCAGACAATCATCAGCTTTCTGCTCGCTCTGTCAGTGACTTTTGTCTGCATATTAGTTATAAAAGCGGCTTACGAACACCAAAGGAAGCGCAAACTACAATAAAATAAATGGATTCGACAAGCTCACCACAAGTATGGAAGTCAGCGTGAAGGGTAAATATACCTTTCGCGGCGGGACAGAACCGCCGCAAAGTAAAGAGCTTACTAAAAAAAGTGCAATCCGGCAGGGGCCTGCGAGCACACAAGTTGCGGTAATGCTCAGCCAACATACAGGGGCTGTCTGCCAGCCTATAGTAAAAAAGGGAGACCACGTCCAGGCAGGACAGAAAATCGGAGACAGCGACGCATTTGTATCGGCTCCGGTCCATTCGCCAATCAACGGCAAAGTAAAAGAAATTGCGCTGCAGTCGCACGCGGTTCTCGGGCGGTGTCCAGCAGTAATTATCGAGACGGACACTGAAAATAATCCACCCAAACAGCCAGCCTCCAGCAAATTCACAAACAGTTTCGACGAAGAAAAATACTCAGTTGAACAAATATGCACCGCTGTACGCGAAGCAGGTCTGGTCGGGATGGGTGGTGCGGGATTTCCGACGAGAGTAAAGATAGAGCCGAATCCGAAACAGCCGAAAGAAACATTGATTATCAACGGATGCGAGTGCGAGCCTTATATCACGTGCGACTATCGGATTATGTTAGAGTGGACAAACCAGATTATCGCCGGGGTCAAACTTGCCAAAAAGGCAGCCGGCTGCTCACGGGTTTTCATCGGCATCGAAGATAATAAGCCGCGGGCAATCGAGGTTATCAGCGAAGCACTGAGAAATTCCGGGAACGACGATATCAAGGTCGTCGCAGTCAAGACGAAATATCCACAGGGCGGCGAAAGACAACTTATAAAAGCGATTCTGGACAAGAACGTTCCCACAGGCGGTATTCCGCCGATGATTGGGGTAGTGGCGCTAAATGTGGCCACTGCGGCGGCGATAGCGGAGGCGGTGGTCTTCGGCCAGCCACTAACCCACAGGGTGGTAACGGTTACAGGCGAAGCAGTCGCCAATCCGGGCAATTACTACACTGCGATAGGAACAGCGGTCGGTGAACTTGTCGAATTCTGCGGAGGAATTACACAAAAGGCGGCAAAGGTCATCCTCGGCGGGCCAATGATGGGAATAGCATTGGCAGATTTGACTACGCCAATCACAAAGACAAGCGGCGCCATAACCATATTAACAAAAGAACAAATCGGAGAGGCCAAGTTCGCCAGGCGCCAAACGGCGTGTATCCGCTGCGGGAGATGCTTAGAGGCCTGCCCAGAAAACTTAAGTCCGACAACAATAGCGCACGCTGTGAAAAATAATCTTCTGGATGTGGCCGAAAGCTACTACCTTAATGCGTGTACTGAGTGCGGGTGCTGCAGCTACGTCTGCCCCGCCAACATCGAGATAACAGGATACATCAAAACAGGAAAGATACTATTAGCAGGGCAAAAGAAAAAAATACCGGAATAATTAGCGTGGATGAGTGAATGGGTGGATGCGTAAACGAGTAATGCTCATCAACGCATTTACGGACAAACACATATACGAGATACGAGAAGATGTTCAGAAATATAACAGTTTCATGCGCACCGCATATCAGTGAGCGGCTTTCGACCCGCACGGTGATGATGGATGTCATAATCGGCCTCGTCCCCGCTATGATAGCGGCGGGCTATTACTTCCGCATCCACGCAGCGGTGCTTATTTCGACATGCGTTATTTCAGCAATCACAACAGAATGGCTGTGCAACGTTATCCGAAAAAAGCCGAACTCGTTAGGCGATTTCAGTGCGGTGATTACCGGCATCATCCTTGCGCTATCGGTTCCGCCGGGTCTGCCTGTGTGGGCGGCAGTAATCGGGAGTGTATTCGCCATTGCGGTGGGGAAAATGGTATTCGGAGGATTAGGCGCCAATATATTCAACCCTGCGATGGTCGGCAGAGCGTTTCTGACGGCATCCTTCGGTATGCTGATGACGACGTGGACGGTGCCAGCCACAATCAACCGCTCGATGCCCGTAATATCCGTCGAAAACCAAGTCGACGCACGGACACAGGCGACACCATTGGCATGGAGCAAGCAGGCCATAAAAAGCGGACGGGGAGCTGAAACCGTAAACGAGCAGCTTGAAGCAATGTTCAAGGGCGAGGTCGGGGGATGCCTCGGCGAAACAAGTGTGCTGGCACTACTGGTCGGCGGAGCATATCTATTGATAAGACGCACAATCAATCTGCACATTCCCCTGGCGGTTATAGCATCATCTGCGGTCTTTGCCGGGATTATGAATCTTGTCAACAGCGATGCCTATATTTTACCATCGAGCCATTTGTGCAGCGGCGGCTTACTAATCGGCGCATTTTTCATCGCCACCGACCCTGTTACCGCACCTCTGACAACAAAGGGCAGGTGGATTTTCGGAATCGGAGTAGGGATGGTAACGATGCTTATAAGAGTGTTCGGCGAATATCCGGAAGGAGTGATGTACTCCATTCTCCTGATGAACGCTGTAACACCGCTAATCGACAGATTCTGCAAACCTGTCCCGACAGGAGGCAGGCCGAATGTTCAATAAAATAAAATATTTTATTCAGCAAAGCTGGCTGCTGCTTGTTACGTCGTTCCTATTCGGGCTTTTGATAGCGGTAGCGGATGCCGCCTGGTCGGCCAAAATCGAGCAGAATAAGACTGAAAAGCTTCGCGGTCTTATGGCCAGTCTAATCAGCGACGCCAATTCTTTTGAGCTTGCGATACAGGAGGCAAACGTGCCCGGCGATAAGGGCCAGATAATAAAAACAGATATTTACAAGGCGCTCGACAAGCAGGGCAGTTGTGCCGGCTTTGCATTTGTCGCGGTCGGAACGGGGTTTGCGGACAAGATTGAATTAGTCGTGGCGGTTGATGCGAGGTGCGAAAAATTGTTCGGCTTTAACGTGCTGTCGAGCAATGAGACGCCTGGGTTCGGTGATAAAATCAAAAGTGCTGGTTTCAAAAACCAGTTCAAAGGCGCTCCTGCGGGGAAACTTGCGCTTATAAAAATCGGCGATGCCGGCAAAATCGACGAGAAAATAGTCGCCATCAGCGGGGCGACCGTAACCAGCACCGGTGTGGTAAACATTTTTAATAAGACTGTCGTAAGCGTAAAAGAACAACTGCAAAATAAAGGATTGATAACAGGCGATGGCAGATGAGAATCCCGTAAAAATCAATTATTTGGCTGCCCTTACCGCCGGCCTGTGGCGAGAAAATCCCACGTTTCGTCTGCTGATTGGAATGTGCCCGCCTCTTGCTGTAACGACCGCTGTCAAGCCCGCGCTGACTATGGGGCTGAGCGTTATCTTTGTGCTGGTCTGCAGCAATCTTGCCATCAGTCTGATGCGCAATCTGCTCAGGCCGCATCTGCGAATCATTATGTTTACTCTCTCCATTGCCACATTTGTTACCATTTGTGACCTTTATCTGCGGGCTTTTCAGCCGGTAATGAGCGAAATACTCGGCGCCTATGTGCCTTTGATTATCGTCAACTGCATTATCATCTTCCGTGCCGAGGCCTGCGCAAGTAAAAATAACGTATGGGTAAGCATTCTCGACGGCATCGGCACGGGAACAGGCTTTACAATAGCCCTGTGCATCATAGCCGGGATTCGAGAAATTCTTGCATCCGGCAGCTTTTTCGGGATAGCCGTTATGCCGCGAGGCTTCGTGCCGTGGGCTGCAATGCAGATGCCGGTCGGAGCATTTGTTACGCTGGGACTATTGCTGGGACTTGCGAGCCTGCTGACCACAAAAAGGACAAGCTGATATGGACAGAGTATATATTCTAATAATGGGTTTTCTGTCGGTCGTTATAGTCAACAACTTTGTCTTTACAAAGTTTCTGGGCACCTGCCCATATTTAGGCGTTTCAGGCAGGCTTGATACAGCATTCGGGATGGGGATGGCGGTAACATTCGTTACGGCAATGAGCGGAATCATGACGTGGCTGATTGACTTTTATGTCCTTGTGCCGCTTGGTCTGGAGATAACGCGATACATTTGTTATATAGTTGTCATCGCAGGAGCGGTACAGCTTGTTGAAATGTATGTAAAAAAGTTCTTTCCGTCACTTAATAAGAGTTTCGGTATATTTCTGCCGTTAATCAGCACCAACTGCGTTATCCTCGGCCTGTGTCTATTCATAAATATCTGGGGCACAGATAACCTTTTGGAAGTAGCGGTTCTGAGTACCGGTACCGGTTTCGGCTTTGCAGTAGCCATCTGCATTATGGCGGCCATTCGTGAGAAACTGATTCTGGTTGACGTCCCTGACAGTTTCAAAGGCGCTCCTCTAACGCTGATTACGGCGGGACTTTTGACACTGGCGTTTATGGGCTTTACAGGAATGATACGATGAGAAACAGAAGACAGAATTCAGAAGTCAGAAATCAGAAGTCAATTTATTTTTAGTTTTGCAATGATTTTGGCTGATATAATTTCGCTTTGGAACGGTTCCTGGCCGGCGGGGGCTACAATGCTGGTGCTGGGTTTAGGCTTTGCCATAGTTTTGCTGATTGCCAGTGAAAAACTCAAGGTTCAGCAGGACGAAAGAGTTGAAAGGGTCCTCGCGGCTCTGCCTAACATCAATTGCGGCGCCTGCGGGTGTGCGGGCTGCCAGGAATATGCAAAGGCCGTGGTTGCCGATGCGACTTTGCTGGGCAGATGTTTTCCGGGCGGAACTAAAACCATGCAGAAGGTTGCGGAAATACTGAATCTGCAGATAAGCAACTCGCATGCCCCCAAAAGGCCAATCGTACACTGCCGAGCCCATACCGGCGATAAGACCTTTTATGCAAAATATCAGGGGATACCAACGTGCACGTCCGCAAACGCATTGGTCAACGTGCAGGCGTGCAAATTTGGATGCTTAGGCTTCGGCGACTGCGTAGCGGCGTGCAAGTTCGATGCCATTGCAAACATTGACGGCCTTGCGACAGTCAACTACAAAAAATGCACCGGCTGTGGAGCGTGCTCGAAGGCGTGCCCGCGCAATCTGATTGAAATGGTTCCCTTTGCTTATGAAAATATGATGACCGTCGCTTGCAGCGGTAAAGAAAACGGCAAAAGTACACGGTCGATGTGCAAGGTCGGCTGTATCGGCTGCGGACTTTGCGCCAAACAAACAAGCTTATTTACGGTCGAAGAGAATTTAGCACGATTAGATTACGGAAAATATCAGCCTAATGAGCAGACTGAAGCTGCTATGAATAAATGCCCGACGGGTGTGATTGCATATCGTGGTCCAACCGCCCCTGAACCTCGAACAATCAACTGAAAAGACCTCGCGCAGCTCTAGCGTTATGCAAACCAAAACTGTTTAGACAATCACCCTAACCCTTAATACCGTAGCTATTTTCCGAAGCGTGGCTGCGGACGCGCTGGATGGAACTCTCTCTAACTTGCTAAGATGCGGCTGAGTTAAACCAGCTTTATCTGCCAGTTCCTTTTGTGTCATGCCTGCTTGCTTCCGCGCCTTCCGAATCTCTTCCACCGCGATTTCCTTCTTAAAGTCTGTTAAAGAAACATAATCTCCTTCTTCTCCCAAGACTTTCTTAGCCTTAGCAACAAGAGAACAAGGCGGTCGGAGTCCTACCTCTTCTGACTTTCCTTCCTGAAAGACGTCTAATCGGCCTAATATTTCTCGTAAGACTTTACCCTTCACTCTGCTGATTCTTTTTTCCAAATCCGGGAGCACGGTACTCAGTAACGCCAGAAGCACGTTCTCTGCACGCAGCCGTTGTTTGAGCAATTCGTATTCGGGGACCTCTAAGCATACAAAGTTCTTATCTCCGAACGTTAACGGTCTTGGCTTTATGTTTGGTTCATCTAACACTAAATTCTTTAACACTCTCGGACTCCTTACAGAAGCAGGATAGGTTCACTTTGTGTATTACCACCGTGGCGCTTAAAAAACGCCCTATAAAAATAAAAATCGGCATACAAAACAGAAAAACTTTAGACTTCTGCATGAGATTATATACGAAATATAGTATATTCAAGTTCTGGCCGCCACCCAAAAATGCCAAATCCTTATATTTGGCGCTTATATACGATACCCAAGAGAGTCTGTCAATAATTTTGGTCAAACTATGGACTCCTTCTTCATGTCAGAAAACCCTAAAGCTATATATTATCGGGACTTAGGAAAAGCCCTTAATTGGTAAGGACCGCTTCCCCTTACAAAAGGTACCTTTCCTCCCATGTTTGGCTCTCAGGGCGAAAATTTGTTTTTTCGTAATAAAAAAACTCGCCGGTGGCATGTAAAAGAAAATATTCCCCGCAGAATTAAAACCCTTCGGTAAGGAAAAGACTAACAAGCAGTGTGCGTTGTAAGTTGTTGGATAGGATAAGGTTATGAGCATAAATGCAATGACACTTCAAAAATAGGATAAACTTGTAAGCGTGTACGAATAGACCCTCAAAATATGCAAAAATTTCCCTTGGAGTTCGTATTTATATATGGTATAATGCATATTATGACGATAAAGAGTAGCGTGGCTGTATTCGCTTTGCTACATAGGGACGTAAGCAAGGTCGTTTAGTGTAGGCTCGTTAGGAAAGGAGTATTATGCGTAAGCGACCCAAGTTTATAGCGACACTTCACGAAAATGTTAGGCTTTATCTCCTAGATATTAAAAGGAGTAATCCAAAGTTCTTTGAGAGTGTGCTATCGGTACTATGCTCGCTTGAAACAAAAGCAGACCCCGCCGCCATTCCACTCGGGGATAACGTATTTGCACTTCACATAAATGGTGGTTGGGTCATTTACAGATTGGAACGTAATAATATTGTTAAGGTTGTTGTTGCAGAGCCTGACGAGAAGTGAACCCGGAAATTGCTTCCGGATTTTGAAGGCGAAGAAGAGGAGGAGGATGATAGGGTGAGGAGAGATGGAGAAAAAGGGAGTTCAATCAGGAAAAGGAGTCGCCGCGGGATGAAAGCAGGTTGCAAGTCCAGTCTATCTCCTAAGCTTGTTGCCAGAGCAAAGAAACTACTTCGGGATCCAGATGAAAAGTACGTGGGGCTACAAGAGTTTCTCAAGAGTATTGAAACTCTTGACTCTGACTGATTGACTAAACCTGCAGAGACCGTCCAAGGCTAACTGAGTAAAAGCGGAGAAATACAAGGGCACGACTCTGCAAAGGTGAGAAGAAGTTTTTGTAACTACCATCTGGTCAATACTGAAATACGGTCACTGATGTATAGCTGCCAAAGTTAAATGTCGCGATTGCGGTCGCTCTAAAATTGGTGAAATAAGCCATTCTACTTTTTTATATATTTTTCTGCGCCGGCGGTTTGTGTTCGCTTAAAATCGGGCGCGGGGGTGATTAGAATTGCCTCGACGTCAGGCATCCGTTCAATAAAAGCAAGGCCTTTTTCCTTACCCATTACGGTTACTGCCGTCGCTAAAGCATCTGCATCAGTCGCATTTGGACAAATAATGGTAACGCTCGCCAAACTCTCACTGCTTTGACCTGCGACTGGGTTGATGATGTGGCTGTGTCTTCGGCCGCCAATAACTACAAACCGCCGGTAATCGCCACTTGTTGCGACCGCATTATCAGTGAACTTCAGAGTCAGGATGGTCCGGTCGGCTTTCATTTGCTCATCCGTCACATTGGGGTCCTGCAGGCCGATGAGCCAGTGTGTTTTTTCTTTCGGCGGTGTGCCAAAGCAGCGAATGTTACCGCCAGCATCGACCATTCCGCCGCGAGCCCCTGCAGCTTTCATCGCTTCAACAGCCATATCGACAGCATAACCTTTCGCTATGCCGCCCAAATCCAGCTTCATACCATCAACAGCAAATCGAATAGTTTTTTCGTTGGCATCGAGTATGAGCTTTTCGAAACCGACTTTAGAAAGTGTCTGCTTGAGTGCGGCATCGGTCGGGATACGATTGGCATCCTGAGCGTGGCGCCAAAGTTCAACGAGCGGGCCGACTGTTACATCAAAAGCGCCATTACTTAGCCTGCTGAAATGCACCGAACGCTCAAGGACATCGAATGTGCTTTCACTGACCTTTACCGGCTCTTTTGACGCCAGACGATTTACCGTGCCAATCTCGGACTGCGGGTCGTGAGCGCTCATCGACTTATCGACCTGCTGCAACTGCTCAAAGGCCGCATCGATGCATTTTTGCGCGGTTCCTTTATTGGGTGCGACTACAAGCACACGGGCGAATGTGCCCATAACCTCTCTGTAGCCGCTGTCAATTTCAACCGGTGAGGCTGGTTTGTTACGCGCAATTAAAAGACACACGGCCACGATTAAAATTACGCCAAGAAATATCCCGAACAGGATTTTTCGAAATTCAGTGCTCATATAAAATCGTACTTACATCAATTGCGAAAAGTACCGCTCCCTTACGGTCGCGGCTCTGTAAAAACTTAATTCTACAGACACGGGTTAAATTATAACCGCCTGTACGCCGGAGGCGTATAAAATTGTATAATACAGCAATGAGTAAGAAAGAAATAAAGCTGCTGGATGAGCAGGTAAATCACTTGTTTCTGCCGTTTGTTCGCCGGCCGAGCAGATACATCGGCGGCGAGATAAACCAAATCAAAAAAGACTTTACAAAATGCGACTTAACAATCGCACTTTGTTTTCCTGATATATATGAAATCGGAATGAGCCATACCGGCCTGACGATAATATATGATATTCTAAACAGCCTTGAGGATGTGGCTGCCGAGCGGGTCTTTGCGCCGTGGATTGATGCAGAGAAAATCCTAAGAGATAAAAACATTCCACTATTTAGTCTTGAATCAAAGGCGTCGCTAAAAAGCTTTGACGTTATCGGCTTTAGCCTGACAAATGAGCTGTGCTATACAAATATGCTTAATGTCCTTGATTTAGCCGGTCTTGAGGTCAGAAGCAGCAGGCGAAACGAAAACGACCCGCTGATAGTTGCCGGCGGAGGGATGGCAAACTGCTGCGAGCCTATTGCTGAATTCGTGGACCTGTTTTTGATAGGTGAAGGCGAAGAAGCGGTCGTGGAATTGGCTGAACTTATAAAATCCGAAAAGCAGGTCGGTACTTCAAAAAAAGAAATTTTAATAAAAGCAGCCAAAAAATTTGAGTGGGCTTACGTTCCAAGCCTTTACGAATTCGAGTATGACAACGAAAAAATAAAAGGCTTTACGCCCCTCGTGCCAGACCTACCAATTAAATTCAAAAATGCGGTAGTAAGGGATTTCGAAAATGCGCCAGTACCACTTAAGCCGATAGTCCCCTTTGCAGAGGCTGTCCATGAACGGGTCAGCGTTGAGATTATGCGAGGCTGTCCGCGACAGTGCTTATTCTGTCAGGTGAGTTTTTGCAGAAGGCCTGTCCGCCGGCGCAGCGTCGAAAAAATAACAGAGATTGCCAAAGCCTGCTACCACGCAACCGGATTCGATACGATAGGTCTGCTTAGTCTATCAACAGCAGATTACCCGGAACTCGAAGAATTGATAACCAAACTGAACGAGTACTTTCGAGACAAGCACGTGGGGCTTTCTGTGCCGAGTCTGCGCGTCGGGCGACAATTAAAGCTACTGCCGGAAATGGTAACTTCGGTGAGGAAGTCGGGCATTACGATTGCGGTTGAAGCGGCCAGCGAAAGATTAAGAGAGATTATCAATAAACCTTTGAAAGACGAAGATTTGTTCGCGGCTGCGGAGGCGGCATACGAGGCGGGATGGCAACGGTTAAAACTATACTTTATGGCGGGGCTGCCGGGCGAAACCGAAGAAGATATAAAAAACATTGTGGAACTTTCATTTCAATTAGCTAACCTGCGAAAAAAGGTCGATGGAAAGACGGGGCAAATCAACGTTACCATAAGCTGGCTTGTGCCAAAGCCGCATACGCCGTTTGGGTGGCTGGCACAAAAACCAAAGGCCTATTTCGAGCAGGCGAAACAATTGATACTCAACGAAAAAAGGAGACTCAGCGCAAGGTCGGTGCAGTTCAAGTTCCACAATATAGAATGCAGCACATTGGAATCGGCGATAGGCAGAGGCGACAGAAGACTATCCGATGTTATCGAAAATGCCTGGCGCGGCGGCGCTAAATTTGATTTGTGGGACGAGTGTTTTGACCCCGCCATATGGCGGGAGGCATTTGGAAAATTTGGTATGGATATTGACACAGCAGCACAAAAACAATTTGACACCGGGGAAATTTTGCCGTGGGAGCATTTAGGTGGGCCGGATAAAGAATATCTCCTTAAAAAATGCAAACCCTCGGATAAAACCCCGGCATAAATGCCGGGGCTAACCAAACAAAAACCCGCCGAATAAATCGGCGGGCTAAATGAGACCTTGCGTCGCCGTCCACCTTCGCCAAGGCTTCGGCGGACAAGTGCCGGCAACGGCTAAACGATCAAGTTTAATTTTTTTTCATGCCGGGTGGTAAGTCGAGGCCGCTGCGGCCACGGGCTTTTTTGAAATTCACTATAATTTTGACCGCGGCTTTCGGGTCGTCAACAACAGTAAAGACATCCAAATCCTGCGGCGAGATGTGCTGATGCTCCTTAAGCATTTTCCGACGCATCCATTTAATAAGTCCATCCCAGTAATCACTGCACATCAAAATCACGGGGAAATAGGCCTGCCTTAAGGTCTGTATGAGCATAATAGCTTCCGTGAATTCATCCATTGTGCCATAGCCGCCGGGGAAAACTATAAAGCCATGGGCGTATTTTAAGAACATAACCTTGCGACAGAAGAAATACCTGAAATGCAGCGAGAGGTTCTGATACTCATTCGGTGTTTGCTCGTTCGGCAATTCGATGTTAAGGCCGATGCTTTTTCCGCCTGCTTCGGCGGCTCCTTTATTGGCTGCTTCCATAACACCACCACCGCCGCCGGTGATAACCGCAAAGCCAGCCTTTGCAACCAGTGAAGCGGTTTGCTGAGCAAGCTTATAGTATTTGTCCTGCGGCCCTATTCGAGATGAGCCGAAAAATGAGACGGCAGGCCCAATTGTCGAAAGCTCCTCAAAACCTTCGACGAACTCCGCCATTATTCTGAATACCCGCCAGGTTTCCTCGGCTAGTACATTGAATTTTGTCATTCCTTCGGCCATTTCATTACCTTTCTTTTACCAGAGTGCCGGATTGTCCGCTGCGGGGCAGTATTTTGCTATCGTGCAGTCGCCGCAATTGGGCCTTCGGGCACTGCAGATGCGTCTGCCGTGAAATATCAGCAGATGGCTAAACAGGGTCCAATCCTTCTTCGGTACTATTTCGGCCAAATCAAACTCGAGCTTTACCGCATCAGTATTTTCAGAAAGTCGCAGTCGGCGAGACAAACGAATAACGTGCGTATCGCAGGCAATAGCCGGCTTGCCGAAGGCATTGCCCAAGACGACATTTGCCGTTTTTCTGCCGACGCCGGGAAGCTCCAGAAGCTCTTCCATCGTATCGGGGACCGTGCCATTGAAGCGCTCAAGAATTTTTGTGCAGGCACCTTTGATGCTGACGGCTTTATTGTGATAAAAGCCTGTGCTCTTTATGTCCGACTCAATCTGTTTTATATCGGCGGCAGCCCAATCCGCAGCGGATTTATACTTTTTGAACAAGTCCTTAGTTACCGTATTGACGCGGACATCAGTGCACTGGGCAGAAAGAATAGTTGCTATCAAAAGCTCCAGCGGATTTACGAATCGCAGCTCGGTTTTTGCCTGTGGGTACAGTTTCTTCAGTATCAGCAGAATTTTTCCGACCCTTTGCGCAGCGTCAGCTTTGTCGACCCTTCGACTACGCTCAGGACGGGCCCTTATTGCTGCGGCCTTTGCTTTTTTTGCCATAAATCACCTCGAGGGAAGTTCCTGCAAAAGCTCTTTCAATTCATTGGCGAAGGCCTTGCTGCGCCACCTTACAGGCTCCCGTCGGCCTGGCAAAAACAATATACTGACCGGAACGCCAGGCTCGTTATAGATATCTCTCAAAGCAACCGTGGCGGGGTAGTCTCGAACCGTGGTGTCAGCCCTGACAGCGAGGACAGACTTCTGCCGGATTATTTCGGCAATGTCTTTGCGCGAATAAACCGTCTTCTCCACAAACCTGCAGCTTATGCACCAGTCGGCGGTGAACTTGATTAAGACAGGCCTTTGGTGCTCAAGGGCACTTTCAATTAATTCGGCGTCATATTCCTGCCAGTCAATAAGCTCGACAGGCGGAGCTAAAAAATATAGGCCTGCGGCAAATGCAAGTGCCACAGAGATAATCCGTACAGTGAGTTTGCGAAACAGCTTCGTGCTGTAATCGACCCAGCGGCCCCACATCCAGAGGCAAAAACCAATCGCCAAGGCAAAATATAATACGCCGGCTCTGTGCTGCTGCGGCAGAGCCAATATGAGCCAAACCGCGATAAACAACAGGATAAATCCAACCGCCTGCTTGAAAATCTCCATCCACCGACCGGGTTTAGGCAATCGTGCGAGTAAACCGGGCAGCAAAGTCAGTACGGCATAAGGGGCCGCCATGCCGAGGCCAATAACCATTATGGTAAATGTTCCGAGCGGCAGCGGCTGGGCCTGCGCCCAGGCAAAGGCTGCAGCAAGAATCGCAAAACTGCAGGGCGTACTTAAAATCGCCGCCAAAAAGCCCATACCAACCGCTCCGATAAAACCTTTTCCGGAGCCGGCTTTAGCCGCGACCGCTGAGGGAACAGTTATGGTAAAAACGTCGAACATAAACAGCGCCAACACAACCAACAATAATGCCATAGCCGTAACAAAAAGGGGACTGCGGAACTGGTCACCCCACTGCAAAACCGTTCCGTAAAAGAGCTGCAAGATGATATTTGCGCCGGCGAGACACGCGAAAAACAACAGAATCCCAAGACAAAAAAGAAGACCCATTACTACGGATTTTCCTTTGCTCTGTTTTGCCTGCCCGACAAATCGCAGCACGATAACAGGCAGGACCGGCCAAACGCACGGCATAATGTTCAGGGACAAGCCGGCTACAAACGCTAAAACAAGAGCAAACAAAATCGAATGACCTGCCTGCCCAGCCAGCAAAACAGGTTTATTCTGCTGTATCAGTTGCGGCAGAGCGAATTTGGGTTCGCTCATCGCCGCGTCAGAGGCAATTTTGACCTCCGTAGTCAACTGGCCAAAATCCGGCATACGACACTGGAAACCGGAACACACCGCGCCTTCGATACCAATTTTCACACTTTCCACATCTTTTTTCACGGAGACCGCCTTAATATCCGCTACCATAAAAGGCAAATATACCGTGAAGCTGCCACCAAAAACTTCCAGCTTTTGACCTGAAGATTTGTCAAAATATAGCTGCGGCTGTGGAAATATCGGTTCAGAAAAACTTGTCAGCTTCCCTGCAGAAGGCCTGAGCTTAAGATTCACACCGCCCGGAGCGGTCTTCTTCGAGGCGTAAAAATACCAGTCTTTCTCAAGCTGGAAGTGAACCGCCAGAGCGGACCTGCTGGATGGATTGACAAAATCGTGCTGCTGCTGGAGCCAAATCGTAATAATATCGGATTTAATCGTGTCGGCTGGTGCTGCTGCGGAGACAACACCGACAGGTAAAAATAAAATTAAATATAAGACAATCGCTTTTTTCCGCATAGATACTTTAGATGTCGTGAGAAAAAACGTATCCGCCTACGGCGGATAAATCCACCGGGAGGTATTTTTAGTTTTGCTGAGGTTTTGCCTGGGCGGTCCGAGCCTGCTCGGCAGCCAACAAGTCGGCGACGGTGGGCTTATCGAGGACACCACCATCTAAAATGACCTTGACATCATCAGCATCGAGAGTTTCATATCTGAGCAGGGCCTTTGCTATCCGCTCGAGTTTATCCTTATTTGCCTCTATCAGGTCTTTTGCCGACTTGTACGCCTGAGCGGTAAGCTTTTTTACTTCGCTGTCAATCACCTCGGCGGTTTTTTCCGAATAATCCTTTTCGGCCGGCAGCACGTAGAACAGGTCTTTAAGGCCTGACCCCGGCTCGTAACTTATTGGGCCAAGCTCATCACTCATGCCCCAAGTTAAAATCATCTGCCTTGCGATCATGGTAGCCTGCTGAATATCCGACTGGGCGCCGCTGGATATATCGTCACAAAAGATTTCTTCGGCGATTCGCCCGCCGAAACACACCTGCAACAGGGCCATACAATACCTTTTTGTGAATATCGTCCTGTCCCTTTCGGGCAGGGCAAAAGTGGCACCACCCATTGGGCCGCGTGGGATGATGCTCACCTTATGCAAGGGGTCAGCATCCTCCAGGAGAGACTGCACGAGCGTGTGGCCGGCCTCGTGGTAGGCGGTAATTTTCTTTTCCTTCTCGTCAATGACCCTGCTTTTTTTGGCTCTACCCCAACGGACTTTGTCGCGCGCCTCTTCCAAGTCAGCCATTTCGACATAATCTTTATTGGCCATAGTGGCGGCGAGAGCAGCTTCGTTAATAATAGCCGCCAGGTCTGCTCCGCTAAACATAGGTGTTGCGCGAGCGAGCCTTCCGAGGTCGACATTCGGCCCCATTTTGACATTTTTTGCGTGGACTTTCAGAATTTCGACACGGCCTTTGATGTCCGGCAGAGGCACAAAGATTTGTCTGTCGAATCTTCCGGGACGGGTCAGGGCGTGGTCAAGAATATCGGCGCGGTTCGTGGCAGCAATCACAATAACCTGGTCGTTGGTGTCAAAGCCATCCATCTCAACGAGGATGGCATTGAGGGTCTGCTCTCGCTCATCATGTCCGCCGCCGATGTAACCCGGGCCGCGTTTTCGGCCGATGGCATCAACCTCGTCGAGAAAAATAATACAGGGGGAACTATCCTTGGCCTGCTTGAACAAATCACGGACACGCGAGGCGCCGACTCCGACAAACATCTCGACGAAATCGCTGCCGGATATGCTGAAAAACGGCACATCAGCCTGGCCGGCTATCGCCTTTGCGAGCAGGGTTTTTCCACAGCCTGGGGGACCAATAAGTAAAACGCCCCGCGGGATACGACCACCGAGGCGCTGAAACTTTTTTGGGTTTTTTAAGAACTCGATTATCTCAGCCACCTCTTCCTTCGCCTCGTCGACGCCGGCAACATCCTCAAAAGTAACACCGACGCGGTCTTTGTTGTGTAAACGATGTTTGCTTCGTCCAAAAGACATCAACATTCCGCCGGCGCCACCTCGGAGATTTCGTGCGAACAAAAAGTAGAAGAACGCCACAAGCAGAATGATGGGGAAAAACGTTCCAATAAGGTTCCAAATCCAAGTGCGAGGCTTGACGAATTTGCACTTTACACCGCTTTTCTCGAGCTTTTCGAGGAGCTTTTCACGCACTACCTCAGGCTTGTAATCGACGGTGAAGGAAAGCGGAGCCTTTTTGTCTTCGGCGAGAGTATCCGGTTTGAACTTACCCGTGATTTCGGTCTCGCCAATCTCGACACTTTCAATGCGACCCTGGTCAAGATAGCTGACGAAGGCATCCCAGCTGATATTGTCACTTGGCAATCTCTGGAGCATCGCCCAGGTGGCGAAGATGACAACCAGAACCAGCAACCAGCTAAACGGTCCGCCACGCTTGTAGCTGGGAAAAGGTGATTTTTTGCCCTGCTTGGAGGGCGAGCGCCGCTTACCGGTATTTTTGCTTCGGCTGTTCTCCATATTCCTCATCCGGTATTCTGTCCTGATAATTCAATCCGCCGCAGGCGGATAAATCTGCAAAAGCTGATATATCGGTCGCAGTATCACCATTGCTTCTCCATCGACTCTACGATTTTCTGTGCGAGGTTGTTTGCTGCGAGGGTGGAGGCATACCTAAAACCCTGATTTTGCCACTCAGAATAGGTGGCTGAGGCATTGACCGAGACGCTATCCAACAACAACTCGCCCGTTTTGAGATTTTTCCAGCTAACAAGAGCCTGCAGCTCAACCTCTTTTTCGAGTGCCCTGCCAGTCTGGCGTTCGGTAGTAAGTACCGTGGTGCCGACCAATGTAATCTGTCCAGACATCAATGTATCGGCGCGGTCACGGCTGGAGATTATCTTGTAGGGGGTGTCGGCTTCAATGCGCTTGGCCAAGGCATCGGTCAACTCATATTCCACACCTCGCTCGAAGCTCTGGTTTTCGAACATTTCGAGGTAAACACTGCCAATATTATCAGGAAACAGTGATTCGGTGGAATAGCCCTTCATCGAACTGCATCCGGAGAAAGCCAAGCAAAGGGCTGCAAATAAAGCGCAAAAAGTCACAAGACGCCAAAACGTGGCCCGATAATTTTTAAGGTTTCCCCTGTTCATTTTTTACCTTTTCAACCCTTAAATTTTCCTTATCCATACTTTGCTTTGCCATCTCTGCAACAGTGGTGTTTGGCCAATTATCAATGACCATTCTGAAATAAAAGAAAGCGGCCTGCTTGCTGCCGGTTCTCTGGTAATATCGGCCGATACTAAACTGCTTATAGGCCAGCTGCTCATCCATCTGTCCAACTCTCTTCTCCATGTCAAACCTCTGGGCGTCCTGTGGGTACCGCAACCTGAAGTTTTCGTAATAGCTCTTTGCACTAACCAGACCCGAGGCATCATAGTTAGGGCCTTTATAGGCGGCGTGCTTACAGCGGCCCATACCCAGCAAAGCATCTTTGCCCGTCTGGCCTGTTGGCCATTGGGTCTGGATTTGCGACCATTTGAAATATGCTTCGTTGAACCTTCCGCGGTCTTCATAACTTTTGACTATACCCAAAGCAGCCTTGAGAGCAATGGGCGCATTGCCCGCGCGGTCACCAATTCGCTCCATAATTTTCTCGCCCTGTGCGTAGCCTCTCATCTTGAAGATTTTAAGCACCGGCATTTTCTGGCCCGCCAGGAAGGCTGTTGCTATCGCAAACTGTCTATCGAGGGCAGCCTCACACAGCCAGCTCTGGGGAAAGTCCGCCAGAAACTTCTCATAGGCGTGAGAGGCACCGACAAACTTACCCTGAGAAAACAACAACTCGGCCTGCATAAAGGCGTCGAGGTCAGGGCCAGCAATTTCCGGAAAGTCCTTTTTAAGTTTATTCAGAGCACGAGCGACAGTTTCAGTTTTGCCGGTATTAACCAACTGTTTGATTTCAGCCACTGCCAACAGGAACCTATCCTGCTCTGCGCTGCCGAGGGCTTTCCAATCGCCGCTTTTTTCCAAATGCCAGACCTCCGCCTGCCGGCGAGGCAGGTCGGCTAATATAAGGCCGGCCTGCATAAGCAGCAACGAGGACCCGGCCAATACTATTATAAATCGCACTCTGGACTTAGACATAAGCTGGCGCACCCTTACCCACTTTCAAATTCCTGCCACAGGACATATTATAGCCGTTCCTTCAACCACTGCAAAGAGATTCCGCCTTCGCGTAAGCGCCATAGCCGCTTCGGCGGAGGCGCTACACCAAGGTAAATTCGAGGCAAACCAACATCAGCCCTTATAGTAAGCCCCAAATTCGTTCTCAACACAACATCCCCTATTATACCATCCTAAGACTCCGTCCGAGGCCCATTCAGGGGCATATATTCCACCGCCGTAAAGAGAACAAACGTACTAAAAAACCACCAACTGCGCGAGAAAGGCCTATAATATGTAGATTTTCGCAGCGTGGAAGCGTGCTTTCGCGATTTTTCACTTGACAACCGGAAACCAATGTTGTTAAATTGGGTCAAAAAGGCAACTTAGGTAGGCCGTGCAGCAAGAAGATACGTTAAAGGAGAGGAATAAACAGAATGAAGGAGCTGTATACCACCGGTGAAGCCGCTGAGATTTGCAAGGTAAGCCAGCAGACTATCATTCGATGCTTTGACTGCGGCCGACTCGAAGGCTTTCGCATTCCAGGCTCCAAGTTCAGGAGAATCCCGCGTCTGACCTTAATCAAATTCATGAAGGAAAACGGCATTCCGCTGGACCGCCTCGAGTCGGGCAAAAAGAAAGTTCTTATCGTCGATGACGACACAGAAATCGTCGAGCTCATAGCGGACGTTCTCGTACGAGACGGCAGATTCGAGATAAAGACCGCATTGAGCGGCTATGACGCAGGAATAGCAACCCAACAGTTCCGACCAAACCTGATACTGCTGGATTACATGCTGCCGGATGTGAACGGCAACATTGTCTGCCAAACAATAAAGAAGAATCCGGAATTCGAGGACATCAAAATTATTATTGTAAGCGGCGTGGTAAAACAGGATGAAATCGAACAGCTGCTAAAAACTGGCGCCGAGGCTTTTATAAAGAAACCGTTTAACATCACTGAACTCACCGACAAAATAGTTACAACACTACGGATGAAATAAAAACGTGATGTTCGTATTGTACGAGGCTGACAAATACATTAATTTGCGTTCGGGGTGGATATAAATAAAATGTCAAACAAAGCCGGTGACCCCACAGTTGCCCATCTGGTGGAACTTGCTATCAGCCGGCTCGAATCGCTTGCGACCCTGCCCTGTGTTGCAGCAGCGGCTATCCATCAGCTTTTCCATTCGCAGCAAAGCCCTTCACAATTGGCCGATATAATTGAATCCGACCCTGCCATCGCAGCGAAGGTTCTGAGTCTAATCGCTCAACAAGGCGTAAACCTTGACGAGGAAAACTTCCCCATTCGCGCAACAATCGAGAGACTGCCCGTATCCGCAGTTCGAGAGGCGATTCTATCAGTCAAAACCTATCCGCCATTCGGCCAAGACGTGGACAAAACGGTATTGCGAAAACAGTTTCTTCAGCACTGCATCGCGGTTGGATGCTGCGCCAAGGATATCAGTGAGCTATTTTACCCGGAGATAAACCCACAACTGGCTTATTATGCGGGGCTACTGCACGATATTGGAGCACTTGCAGTTGACCAGGCGATGCCGCGAAGTTTTAGCAGTATAGTCGAGCAGGCGAAATCAGAAAAAGCAACGCTGCGCTCAATCGAACATAAACACCTCGGCACAGACCATACAATCATAGGCAAACGACTGGCTCAAAAATGGCAAATGCCGGAGCAAATTACGCTGGCAATCTGGCTTCATCACAGCGATACTGCGACGATTTCGCAAAGCATGCCAGAAGCAAAAATTGCTCAGGTGGTTCGGTTGGCAGATGCGATTGCGCGGCATTACAATATCGGTCAGTCGGGCAATTATGACACGCCAGATTCGCCAGAAGAAATCGCCAAGTCGCTCTCGACCAACACAGTTCAATTAAAACAAATCGCTCAGAACGCTGCGGAGCAGGTCGAACACAAGGCTGGGCTTTTGGGCCTGGAACTGCCGGACGGCTCGTCAAAATACGGCGAGACTATGCAGACTGCCGCCGCCCAACTGGCACGGGAAGCCACAAAATTATCCTGTGAAATCCGTGAGCTGCAAACTACTTCAAGCAGTTTTGAGTTCATAACAGAGTTTCTTTCGAGTATAGCTGCGAGCGACACAGCAATAAGCATAGCGGAAAACCTTGCTGCTATATGGCAGAGGTTCTACCAAACAGGCCCAGTATGCGTGTATTTAACAGTGGCAGGTGAGCCCCAAATACTCAAAGCTGTCGTCATAGAAAGTCCGTCACAAAGAAAAAGTGTTCCATTAACCGCCCCATCCGAACTGCCGGTCGCAATGTGCCCGACAGCAAAAGGCTTTGCGGTCCTCGACGCTGAGCAGTGCGCCGACTGGCTGTTCGAGCAAATAGACGTGAAGTTCGAGCCGAGCCGAACAAAATTGATACCACTATCCTGCGGAGGCAAAACAATCGGGGCAATCGTTTTTGAGCTCCGCCAGCCGGCAGAAACAAAACAGCTACAGGAAAGCCTCAAATCGGCTGCTTTAACCGTGGGGATTATCTTAGCAATCGCCCACGCAAAAGAACAACAACAACATTTTGCCGAGCAGTTTGTACAGCTTGTTACCACAGCGAGGGCATCCAGGCCACAACTTCAGCCACCAGTCGGGGCTGAGGCTGAACCACAGCCAAAACCGGATATTTCGCTGGAGGCTCTGGCGGAAATGGCAGCCGGTGCGGCACACGAGCTGAACAATCCACTATCGGTCATCTCGGGCATAGCACAACTACTCGCAGAGACCGAAACCGACCCGAAAAAAAGGCAGTTGCTGAAACAGGTTCAGGAAAATACCACCGAAATATCTCAAATCATCGACGAACTAATGAGCTTCGCTGCTCCGCCTGCGCCAAGACCCAAGCAGACAAATATCAGACAAATACTCGACGAAGCCATCGAATTAACAAAACAAAAGCACAACTTAGAACGGCTCGACGTGCAAATTGAAACAAATAAAGCCGTCGAAAACGTTTTCGCAGATTCAGCTCAGATGGCATCGGCAATCGCAAACATTTTGTGCAACTCGCTGGAATCATATCCGGAGCAGGTCGGGGCGATAAGAATCACCACAAACGGTGACCAATCCGGAGATTTCGTGAGAGTGAGAATAATCGACTTCGGCTGCGGAATGGACAGAGAAACGCTGCAAAAAGCGGTGATGCCATTTTTCTCGGCCAAGCCAGCGGGACGAAGACGCGGAATGGGGCTTGCCCGCGCTGCGCGGCTGATACAACTAAATAACGGGTCTGTGAACATAACGAGCCAGCCCGGGGTCGGAACCACCGTAACAATCTCACTGCCCCGCAAATAAAACACTAAAATTAAAGCGGCGATTCGGTACTTCGACTTCGCTCAGTATAAACTTATTTGCGCTTGATTTGGAAGCCGATGCGAATAACCGGGTTCTTTCAGCGCCAGTGCGACACTATACCTATCGAATAAATTTAGATGTGATTCACTGGTTATTTTGAAAAACCTTATTTCATACAGCGGCGACGACGGCCAAACAACTAAAATGATGCCTGACAAGCTGCATATCCATAAAAGGCCCAAGCTAAATAATCATCTTCGACAGCGAAATGGGGGATTTAAAAAAGTGGCTCGAACAACAAGGGGTCAGATTAGACTAAGAGCCGGCAAGACGGAACGTCCTGAAATAGTCTGCAAACAATAGGTTCGACCCTTCGATTGGACTCCCTACTTCGCCCTACACGACGAGGCTACGCAGGGCAAGCAGGGCAGGCAAGCTCACTATAAATAAGTCCGAAAAAACAAATAAAGCGACGTCCGGTGGTCTTGTCAGTGCGCATTCCGAACCGAGCTCGGCTACCACACACTTGATATTCGGCTACTTATAGGGCTACCTGCCATCAGCCTTTTATACAAAGTTTGCGGCTAAAGCAGACTGCCAACCAAGCCGAACCTAACACTGCCAAGGTAAACTTATTTATCAAAAACAGAGTAAGCCTGAGGCTTATAAATCTGTATGGACCATAAAAGATACGAAAGATTGCGTGTGCTCATCCACAAGGTCAACAAACAACGTAAAAAGCAGGCCCAAAAAATAGATATTCTCTGCAACGATTTAATCGCAGCTCAAAAAGACTTCATCAAAAGATTAGACACCATCAGCTTCACGGCTAACTTCTATGGGTCAATCGTCGGGACCGGCGACCTGAATGAGCTGCTATACACCGCCGGCAAACTCATCCAGGAAGAAATCGCCGATTCAAATGTCGCCTTTTTCCTGCGCCAGACAGAAGGCTTCAAACTGCATATTTTCGAGAGCAACGGTGAAACCGGCGAACAGCAGCACATAGAGAATTTTTTCACAGCGGAACTTGTGGACAATATCTGCAAGTCAAATAAGCTGTGCACACTCAATAGTCTGTTTGCAATGGGACTAGAGGGAAACTTAGGTCAGTTGAATAAAATCTCGGCGGTTACGATTCCTCTGAGTCACTTAGGCTCGTCATTAGGCTTTATACTGATTTACCGCTCTGTGCAAAATAAATTGACCGAATCCGAATTAAACAACGTCTGTGCCGTAACGCCGGGACTGTCACAGGCGATTGCCTCCTGTCAGGCACTTTGCCACTTAGTTGACTAATCTACATCAGACCTCCTCAGAACAAGAATTTGTCGAATCGACGGTACTGCTCTATAATAGGCCCCCAGATTCCGTCGAATGGAGGTTAAAATGAAACTGTATCTCGTCCAGCACGCCAAGGCAACCTCAGAGCAGCAAGACCCACAACGACCACTGACAGAAGAAGGCCAGCGTGAACTGCAAAAAGTTACAGAGTTTATCGAACCTCTGAAGTTGTCTGTGGATTATCTGTGGCACAGCGAAAAAAGACGCGCTATCCAGACCGCTGAACTGTTGGCCAAAGCTATCAAGATTAAAAAAGCCAAAACTGTACGAGAAGGACTCGGCCCCAGTGATGATGTCGCCATACTAAAAGACGAACTCGATGCTACTACAGATGATATTATGATTGTAGGGCATCTGCCTTTTCTGAACAAGTTGGCCTCGCTGCTTTTAGCGGGGTGCGAGTCAGCCGATGCGGTAGCGTTCAGAAATGGCGGCATTGTAGCACTGGGACGCAACGAAGAAGACAAATGGCAAATCGACTGGATGATAACTCCCGAGATTTTCGTCTGATGATGTTTCGTCACTGCTGCAACAACCTGCATGCAAAAACCGAATCCGCCTGCGGCAGATAAATATGGAATCTTCGTCAGGTAATTTTGGTTCCTTCAGCGAATCCGTTCAGCAATTGGCTGAGCGGATGAATCCGTGTGTGCTGTGTCCCCGCAAATGCGAGGTCAATCGCAGCGGTTCGACAGGCTCACCGTCCCGAGTGAAGTCGAGGGACAAAGGTCAGGTGGGCTTTTGCGGTGTCGGCGATACGCCGGTAGTCAGTTCGGTGGGGCCACACTTCGGCGAAGAATCGGTGCTGGTCGGCTCAGGCGGGCCCTTCGACTTTGCTCAGGGCGGGTCGGGAACGATATTTTTTGCCGGCTGCAATTTAGGGTGCATATTCTGCCAAAATTTCGATATCAGCCATCACCGGCACGGAACCGAGGTAACAATTGAGCAGTTGGCGCAATTTATGCTCGATTTGCAGCAGCTTCACTGCAGCAATATCAATCTGGTTACACCGACGCATGTTGTAGCACCTGCTATGGCAGCAATTGAATCGGCAAGAAAAAAGGGACTGACACTTCCGATAGTTTACAACAGCGGCGGTTATGATTCGGTTGAAACGCTCAAACTATTGGAAGGCCTGATAGATATTTATATGCCGGATATGAAGTATTCAGATTCAACAGTTGCTGCAGAATTTTCAAAGGCACCCGATTATCCAGAAGTAAATCGCGAGGCTGTCAAAGAAATGCACCGCCAGGTCGGCGACCTACAACTAAAAAATGGCTTAGCGACACGCGGGCTTTTGGTAAGACATCTGGTTCTGCCGAACAATCTGGCAGGCAGTTTCAAGATTATAGATTTTTTGGCGGAGCAAATCAGCCCAAATACAACAATTAATGTGATGGACCAATACCGTCCCTGCTACAAGGCCGGCTTACACGCCAAGATAAACCGCAGACCTTACGCCGATGAAATTGAATCCGTCCGAGAGTACGCAATCAGAAAAGAACTGAATGTCATCTCCTGACAAAGCACTTCTTTAATTCTTTTGCGTTGTGAATTGCGTATGCGTTGTAATCGTTGTTGAAATAGGCATAGACGGCGCGGACTGAACTGCGGTCAGCCTGATGTGCCTATTCGGATGTCGCAGGTGGTTTTGGCCATAACAGATATTTTAACAGCTCAGTTGAACATTTTTGAGAAGTATTATATATAAATTCAATGCTATGGAACCCGGGCCGCAACAAATCGGGAAATGGCTGATTTTAGGCGGACTTGTAATAGCGCTGACCGGCGCTTTTGTAATGGTATTGGGGCGGGTCGGGCTTTTCAAGCTGCCGGGGGATTTGCAGTTCGGCGGCAAAAACTGGCGGTTATATTTCCCGATAGCAAGCTGTGTAATTATTTCGATTGTCCTGACGCTTATCCTGTGGCTAATCCATTATTTCCGCAGGTAAATATCATTCGTCGCCGTCCACCTTCGCCAAAGCTACGGCGGACAAGTACCGGCGATGAACAAACAAAAACCCACCGAATAAATCGGTGGGCTAAAGCTTTTTGTAAAATTGTGCCTCCTTGTCGGAAAGTTTTTTCTGTCGAATCATAGTGCGAATACGCTGCATATCTACGTCCCTCGGCTGGCCTGTGCCGGAAGAAATATAGACAACAGCTCTCTCAAAACCAGAAGGAATAACCTGCAAAAACCGTCTGACCGAAATCGTCGATACAAATACTGCGACGACAAGCACGGCCACTACAAAATAGCGGGACACATAAGACATAGGAGCCGAGACATAAGACTCAGGAGGCCGGTCTTTTGCCCTGTGGCGACATCTGTCGCAATACAAGCAATCGGCCCGGTCTTTGGGCGTAAGGCCGAACTCACATCTTGCGAACCTTTTAGCCGGCAAATAGCGCTTCAATAAAGCAATGTTATTCAGCAACGACAAGAAAGCACCAACCGGACACAAATAACGACACCAAAAGCGGGTATAAAAAATTGAGCCGACCAGAGCTATTGCCACTATCAACAGCACAGACGACTGAAAATCACTGTACGTAAATCGAAGGCCGAAAACTGAAATCAATGGGTCCACTACAAGCGTTGTCCGGTTTCTCGAAACAAAAAATACAATTATTAGAACAAAGAGTATGACATATTTGAAAACCCTCGCTTTTTGCATCTTCTCGGTTGAGGGCGGAGCCTTGAGTCTTTCCGGCAAACAAAAGCCGAGCAGCTCCTGTACGGCCCCAAATGGACAGATATAGCCGCAATATAAGTTGCCAAAAATTATCACTAAAAGCGGGATTCCAACGACGAGCAAAAATGTCCCGGATAAATTCAAAGAAGGGACCTGCAAAGATAATACGGTCGCTATCTGCTCGGTCGAATACTGGGCGTTGAGGATAATGCCCCCTACCAAAAGATTCAACAACAGTACAGCCAGTCTGAACCAGAAGCCACCGCGGAAGATAACAATCAAAGCAACTACAAAAGCGGCTATCAAATATATTCCGCGTTCATCGGGCAGATAACGTGCCCACTGAGTCTTGGCTCCGGCAGACGGTCGGCCAGATAAGCCGAGAACCTGCGAGGCGAACCTTTGTCCGGAGTTTTGCAGGGCTGAAAGAATGGCCTGGGAGCTTACAGTGGCACCAGTTACCGTATCAACATCAGAAAAAGCATCAGGCTGAAAAAGCCCGCGGCCGGTGAGATTTTTGCACCAGCGGTCCAGAAGCTCGATGTACGAAGGCGTCTCATTTGACTGCACTATGTGGAAGTCAATCAACTTACCGGAAGCATCCACATAAACGGCAAGATTCATCGCCCCACCAAAACCGTGAACCTCAGGAGCCAAATCGTGTGAGCTAAATATGTAACCAGCTAACTGCCCTTTATCCGTGTAGGTCCTAAAATATCCGATTTTTTGGGCGTTTTCGGGCAAAGAGGCGGCAGCCTGCTCGAGACGTAACTGACCCGCCAAGGCCTGAGCTGCCTGCTTCGGCAAAACCGGTCGCATCCGAGCAGCGGCACCAACGAGCAGATTCGAACACAAAACAACTGTTACTCCAACACCAAACAGGATGTAGCCGAGCCTGCGCAAGCGAAATCTGAAATCTGAAACCGGAAACTCAAAAGACAGTTGCCGATATAATCGCAGCAGTGCAGCCGGCACATTGGCAGCAAGAAGCGAAATAAAAACAACCAGCGTCAGAGCCGTACCAAGCACAGGGACAAGTACAAGGCTTGTGAGTAATCCACCGGCAGAGGCGCCGAGACCATCTGCGGTTTCGAGCTTGCCGGCGGCGAGGCCCGTATCAAGCTTCAAATCGGCAAGCTGACAGGCAGCCAACGGAAAATAGCAGCCGGCACACAAACCACACATAACAAACGCGGCGCCAAAGATAAGATGTGTCCAGTTTTCAGCCGGCCAAAAAATAATCGCGATAAGAATCAATGTATGCACAAGTATCACTGCAAACTGGTAATTGGTAACTGGTAACTGGTGATTTGAACGACGGGCCAAAAGATATGAGATTAGCACTGCGCCGGCTGTTAAGCCGACCATAAACAAAGATGAGATGAGGCCGATGTGCAAATAGAGTGAGCCGAAGCGAGTCTGATACAAATACATAAGGACAATAACAATGCCGATGCTCACCGCGCCGGCTGAGAATACCAGAAAAGAACTATCGAAACTGCTGAAACTGCCCCGGCCCGACAACCTAAAGATATAAATCAGCCGCAAAACCACGAAGATCAAAACAGGGATAAAAAACACCAACGGGCCGGCCAAGGCAAGATGCTTGACAAATCTTGTGACCGGTGCGCCGGATTGTTTGGCAGCGAGCAACAAACTATACAAATGCGTCAAAGGCCTCGAATCGCGATTGACCAACAGGTCCTGCGGCAAATCTGCACCCTCATACCACTTCAAAGCCAAAGCGGCACGGTCAGGCAGATAGACGGAAAGCAATCCGGCAGGCGGAAAGATATCGGCGGCAGCCGGTATCGCAGCAAAGCGGTCCCGCAATGTGCCGGGGTCGCCGGAGAGGTTCGCGGAATCAGAAGCGATGAACCACGTATCATCACCCGGCGCCAGAACAAGCCGCGAAAAGACCTTTTCGAGCGTCAGCTTCGTCGAGGCGCCGAGATTGACCAGCTCAGTGCCCATAATATTTTCACCGCCTGTCACACGGACTGCCAAAACACCATCAGGCTTCAGCGACTCTTTAAGGCGGCTATAGAACTGCCAGGTATAATAACGGTTCAGAACCGAACTGGTCGCATCGGGCAAATCCAGTACCACTATGTCATAGTAACGGCTTCTTTGTGCGAGCAGCGGACGAACGTCGCCGTCGTGGCGGTAAAATCGCTTGTCATTTATTCTGAATTCCGGAGGTATAAATTTTTCAACTTTCCGTACATATTCGCTGTCGCAATGCGTCCAGGTCAGATGTTCTATCTGCGGCAGGCGCAGCAACTGGCGGCAAAGCCCGAGGCCCGAACCTATTACCAAAATGCTGCGGGCCTGAGGATTCTGGCAGAGGCTGATGGCCGCTATCCGACCGGCTGTGCTTTCGTCAGGCAGAACTTCGCAGACACTGCCCTGGCGAACAGCTATCCACTGACCCTGATAGATGCCGTAAAGATACTCAGCCTGGGCAGTCTGAAACGAACCGACCAGGGCGTCCCGCGGAAGCAGAGCAGTCCATTTTACAGTCCGCAGCGAACGCATTAAGGGTCTATCAACCCCAAAGACAAAACAAAGCAGAACGCAAACCGGCAGCAAAAATGCGAGTCGCGCCCTGAGTTTTAATTTTGAATCCTGCGCTGCCCCGACAAGCTCAACTAAAAATACCGAAGCCGAAAGAATAAAGGCAAGAATCAGAAAAATCTTTGCCAGGCTCAGGCCGAAGGATAAAAGCACAGTTACGCCGAGGCCGCCGAGAAAACTTCCCGCCGCCTCCATAATATAAACGCGAGAAACAGGGAGCTGCTGGTCCTGCTGAACCCATCGGCAAAGAACGGGAAACAACATCCCCGTGATGACGCTGACAGGGGCATTGACCACTATCGCCAGAAGAACAATGGTTCGTATAGACAGCAGCGCATACGATTCGACACCAGCCAAGCGGCGGGCCTGAATAATCAGAACCAGCTCGAGGATAAAAGCCGGCAGATAACATAAAAGCCAAAGCTCTATGTCTCTGAGCAGCTTCTCGGCGAGACCCTGGGTTCTATAAACGATTATCGCTCCCAGAGCAACCCATAAAAACCATGAAGCAAAGAATATGCCGACGCTTATGTCGTTACCTTCGAAAGTGGTGAGAAAATCGCGAAAAAGCAAGGTCTGGGCCGCAATGGTGAACAAGCCGTAACTAAATATCAGCAGTCGGCGGGCGAATTTCATTTCCGGTCCTCACCGAAGACCTCAGCCTGAAAGACCAGGAAACTTGCGCCCTGCCTCCAGGCATCAGCAGGCAGGCCTGCCTTCAAAGATAAATTGGTGAGCATCTGCTCCAAGTTCCAACTCTGCTCCGGCGCAACCTGAGGCAAAAACACAGCCGAGTATCCGTTTTTGCGCAACACAACGCCGTCGACGCCGATTCGAATCTGGTCGGGCAAGGCAATGGGCGCAGGTGCCGTCAGGGCAGAAATCTCAATGTCAAGACTATCGCACTGGTCTTTCGTAACCGGAGGAAAACGCCTATCATTGACAGCGGCATTGATGGCGTTGGAAATAACCGACATATATAAAGGCTGACGCGGAAAGATTTCACCTATGCAGCCTCTGAGCTGAGAATTTTGCTTGAGCGTAACAAACGCTGCGCGAGTCTGTTTCATAGCCTCAGTTAATTCAACATCCAGGTCTGAGGGCGTTGGGACCTTATGCAGGTGCAAAAAAGAAACTATCGACCCGCGAGCCAAAGCCAAAAGCTGCTTTTTGTCCTGTTCGGTGAGTTTAGATACGCTCCCAGCCCCCGCGCTTGACTGCGCAAGCAGTCGCGGGGGCGGAGAGCCTCTCCAGCTACCGGAAAAAGCAATGGACAAATAACTGACTGAATTACTGAAATCACCCGTAATCTCGCCGGAAGTAGCATACTTCAGCAGCTTCACCTCAGTCGGCTTATCCAGCATCGAAAGCAATATCGCAATCGGGACGTAACCACATATTGTTGCACCGGTTCTACGCCTATAATCCAGAAAACCTGCGCTATCCAAGTCAGCAATATACTTGTAAGCGCCCATATCAAGCTTCTTAAGCTGTTCGGGTATGTTTTCCGTAAACGGCACGTAACCGTAGTTTCGGCCATAATGTGTAAAATCCGAACTTGCAACTACGAGGGTTTCGTCATCCACCAAACTTTTAAGAATTGAAGCCGCCTTTTTAATCGTCTCCGCGGAGCAGTCGCCTGCAACAATCGGAACGAGCTTAAAATCCTGTTGCTTGTATTGCAACAGCGGCAGCTCTATCTGAACACTGTGCTCAAGCTCGCTCACCTGCGGCACATGCTGAAACATCGGATACTTCAGGAGACTATCTATAAATTCCAAATCAAGAGGTATCTGTCCGAGGGGTGTTTCATAATGGGTTGCCGCGGGCACAGCGAGCACCTCTTCCATAGGGACGCGATGACTGGGGCCGATGACAACGATTCGCTTATACTTTTTTTGGGTGGCTGCAAGCCCAAAGGCAGCGGTCTGACCCGAGTAGGCGTAGCCGGCGTGCGGCAAAATAACCGCCAAACAATTATTCACCGCCTCAACATCAGCTTTTTTGAAAAAGCCGGCAATTTGCCTGTTCAATCCTTCAGCGTCGGCAGGATACCAACTACCCGCAAGGGTCGAACGCAGAATGATTTTTTTGGGTGACAGCGGCTGTTTTTCCTTAGGCTGGGGCGCCTCGGCTTTTGATTCAGACTTTTGCTTTAGAGCAGTATCTTCTCTGATTGTCGCAGCAACCCCCTTAAAGTATCTGCTTGTTAGAATCGGCACCACCACAACCAACAGCAAAATAAGCACAAAGACCGCTATGGATGCAAAAGTAGTACTACCAGATTTTTCATTCTGCTTATTCATATCAACCACTCCATTCGCCTTGTTTTTGAATATCCGGCAGAGGTTTTAATGAGCCGGGATATTTTCTGAGTCCGGCTGCCCATACGAATTTGCGAGGCACAGCCTTTTTGGCAAGCCAGGAGGTACCCACGATGACCGCCGCTCCAAACGCCATCAATTTATGAATGAATTCTCTGCGTGTCATTTCCAGACTCCGTAAATTTTTTCGCCGCAGTCCGGGCAGCAGCCTTCCTTGAGTCTATATTGTAAAACAGTAAAGCCGCTGCGTTCAATCAGCATCTTTTTGCAGCCCGGACAATATGTGTTTTGACCTTCCTTGCTTGCGATATTACCGATGTAAACATATTGCATTCCTTCGCTTATGGCTATCTGGCGAGCCGTATCGAGCGTTTCTGCTGAGGTTGGGGGCAGGTATCGCATTTTGTATTGCGGGTAGAACTGTGAAAAATGCAAAGGTGTGTCGCTGCCCAGATTTCCCTTTACCCACTGAACAAGTGTGCGTATTTGTTCGGGCTTGTCATTAAGAGTAGGAATAACAAGATTTATAACCTCAAGATGAGCACCGCTTGCCTTTGTCAAAATCAGACTGTCCAGAACAGGTTTTAAGGTTGCAGAGCAAACCTCTCTGTAAAAATCGTCAGAAATTGCTTTTAGGTCTATTCTGGCCGCATCTACATATTGAAGGAGTTTTTTCCAAGGTTCTTTATTTATATACCCAGCGGTAACAAGCGTGTTGCGGATGCCAGCGTCTTTTGCCAGCTTTGCGGTATCATAAGTGTATTCATAATAAATAACCGGGTCCGTATATGTGTATGATAACGATGGACAATTATGATTTCTGGCTAACTTTACAAGTTCTTCAGGTGGGCAAAAATAAGCCCGGCTGTCTTCCGGATTTGCTTGTGAAATTTCCCAGTTCTGGCAATTCATGCAATGAAGATTACAGCCGATAGTTGCCAGAGACAGGGTTTGGGTGCCCGGCAGAAAATGAAAAAGAGGCTTTTTCTCAATGGGGTCAATATTTATGGAACAGGGATATCCGTACACGACGCTCCGGAGCAGGCCATCGATATTGACTCTCACCCGGCAATCGCCGCTCTGGCCCGGCGCAATCACGCAACCCTTAGGACATAATTCGCACTGAACTTTCAATTCAAGCCCCGCTCTTTGAAACCCTGCAATAAAGTACCTCGTAATTATACCAATTATTTGGCTGGAGTGTTCAATTTGCCGGTTTTTCTTCGGCCGCGACAATGAACTATTGACTATTGACTATTGATTATCGATAAATTATAAACCATCGGCTACGCAAGTTACATCCAAAGAACAAAAAAAGCCAAAATGTGTGTAATCCATAATTAAAAACTACCAGGGGCAAGATATGGCTGAAAGAGCTGTAAAAATCGGGCTTGTCGGGTTTGGTACGGTGGGCAGCGGAGTGGCAAAACTGATACTCGAAAAAGCTGACTTAATAGCAGCCAAAATGGGGCTGCGCCTCGAACTTGGCTGCGTGGTTGATATCGATACGCGAACACCTCGGCCGGTGAAACTTCCGGCCGGCGTACTTACCAGCGACCTGAATGTATTGCTGAACGACAAAAGCATTAAGATAGGCGTTGAACTGGTCGGCGGAACCGACGCAGCGAAGGAGATTCAGCTCAAGATGCTGCGGGCCGGCAAAGACGTTGTAACTGCAAATAAAGCCCTTCTGGCAGAGTGTGGAAACGAACTCTATAAGGCGGCTCGCGAAAATGGGCGGTGTATAGCCTTCGAAGCGAGCTGCGCAGCGGGCGTGCCAATTATCTCGGGTCTGCGAACCGGCCTATCGGCCAACGAAATCAGGGCGATGCACGGCATCGTAAACGGAACCTGCAACTTCATTCTCTCAAATATGACCAGCAAGAATGAGGATTTCTCCGAAGCGCTAGCACAGGCACAAGAACGAGGCTTTGCCGAGGCTGACCCGACACTCGATATCAACGGCATCGACAGCGCACATAAGCTGGCTATTTTGGCTTCCATCGCCTTCGGATACGAAATTGCGCTCGAAGATATCTATGTCGAAGGTATCGAGAATATCTCAAAAGATGACATTCGCTGCGGCGGAGAGATGGGTTACTGCCTGAAACTATTAGCTATCGGGCAAAAAGATGAAAACGGCAAGATTTCGCTGCGGGTGCATCCATCCTTCATTGCGCAGGATAGTTCTCTGGCCCGTGTCAACGGCTCATTCAACGCAATCAGTATATTCGGCAGCGCCGTGGGGCAGGTAACATACTACGGCCGAGGAGCTGGGATGATGCCGACCGCGAGTGCGGTCGTTGCGGACATTATCGACGTAGCGATAGGCAATTCCGCCACCACCTTCCAGCAACTGCGGCTGCAGCCGAGAGAAAAAACAGCTCCACTGATAGTCAAGATTGGCGATTCCGTCAGCCGGTTCTATATCCGAGTAATGGCGAAGGACCAGCCAGGCGTGTTCGCACAGATAGGCAGGATACTCGCGGAAAACGCCATAAGCATATCAGGCGCCCTGCAGCACGAGGGCCGGGGGCCGGACAACACCGTGCCCGTGATAATAACCACACACCCGACCAAACAAAGCAAGGTAACGGCGGCGCTCAAAGACCTCGCCAACCTTGATACCATCTGTGGTAAGCCGGTCTGCATAAGAATAGTAGATATACCGGAGGACAAGGATTGAAAACCAAGTATGCGATAATAGTTCCGGACGGCGCAGCGGATGAGCCGCTTGAGCAGTTCGGCAACAAAACCGCACTGGAAGCTGCGCAAAAGCCCAATATGGACAAAATCAGCTCACAGGGCAGACAGGGGCTTGTGCAAACAATCCCCAAAGATATGGAGCCGGGCAGTGATGTTGCGCAAATGAGTATATTGGGCTATGACCCGCGCCAATACTACTGTGGCCGGGCACCAATCGAGGCGGTCGCACGCGATATCGAATTATCGCCAGCCGATTGGGTCTTCAGATGCAACTTAGTTACAATCGCCGACGGCAAAATGGCAGACCACAGCGCCGGCCATATCTCCACCGAGGAAGCCAGCCAGCTTATCAAAGAGTTAAACGACCAGCTCGGCAATGAGAAGATGCACTTTTATGCGGGCGTCAGCTATCGACACCTGCTGGTCTTCAAAGGCGTCAAGTTCGACGTTCGGACGTATCCGCCGCACGATTACATAGGCAAACCGATAGAAAAGATTCTGCCGCGAGGCAAAGGAGCCAGGATACTTAATGACTTGATGGCCCGCTCCCAGCAGATTTTCGCCGACCACGATATTAACAAAGTCAAAAAAGACTTAGGTGAAAATCAGGTCAGCTCCATCTGGCTGTGGGGACAGGGCCAAAAGGCTCGAATGGAACGATTCAAGAAGCGATTCGGGATTTCCGGTGCTGCAATTACCGCAGTGGACCTCGTACGAGGGTTGGCAAAGCTCATAGGCTTTGACCTTATAGAAGTGCCGGGGGCAACGGGCTTTGTAGATACAAATTACGAGGGCAAAGGCTCCGCAGCCGTGAAGGCACTCGACAAATACGACCTTGTTTTCGTCCACATAGAAGCACCCGACGAGGCTTCTCACGGCGGCAACGCCGAGTTAAAGAAAAGAGCCATTGAGCAGATTGATAAATATGTTGTCGGGCCCGTCTTCGAAGCTCTGCAAAACTACAAAAGCTGGCGAATCCTTGTTATGCCAGACCACCCAACGCCGATACGGACAGGTGCGCACTCTGCGGAAGCTGTACCGTTTGCTATGGCAGGCACCGATGTCAGCGGCGTTCTGCACGCAACCTTCAGCGAAGCCAACGCTGCCAAGTCGGGACTCAAAATAGAAAAGGGGTTTGAACTGATGGAGTATTTCTTAAAAAGGTAAAGGTACGGGACATAAAAAACCGAACATAATAAAGATAATTTTAAGTCCAGCGGGATGACTATGGCGATAATCGTACAAAAATTCGGCGGCACAAGTGTGGCTGATGCGGAAAAAATCCGTGGGGCGAGCCGGCGGGTGATAAAAGCAGTAGATAAAGGCTACCAAGTGGTTGTGGTGGCTTCTGCCCGCGGCCAACAAACCGATGAGCTAATTGCCGACGCATTAGAACTAAATCCCAATCCGCCTGAACGCGAGATGGACCAACTGCTAAGCACCGGCGAACAGCAGACGGTTTCGCTGTTTGCGATGGCCCTTGACGCCGCCGGTTATCCCGCAATCAGTTTTACAGGCGGTCAAGTCCAGATGCTAACCGACAGCGTTCATACCAAGGCAAGAATAAAAAGCATCGGAGCTGAGCGGATTCGAAAACAATTGGATGAAGGGAAAATCGTTCTTGTTGCCGGCTTCCAGGGTATAGATGAAAATGAAAACATAACGACCTTAGGCCGAGGCGGTTCAGATACGACGGCGGTGGCCCTGGCGGCGGCGCTGGGGGCGCAGGAGTGCGAAATCTATACCGACGTTGACGGAATCTACACGACCGACCCGCGAATCTTCAAAGAGGCTGTAAAGATGGACCAAATCTGCTACGACGAAATGCTCGAGCTGGCAAGTCTCGGTGCCGGCGTTATGCACTCCAGAGCCATTGAGTTTGGTAAAAAATACAATGTCAAAATTCACGTCAGAAGCAGTTTTGAAGAAAAAGAAGGGACAATAATTATGCACGAAGCACCGCAAATGGAAGGAATAGTCGTTACGGGAGCGACAATCCAAAAAAGCATGGCCAAGATAGACCTCAACGGCGTCGATAACAAGCCGGGCAACGCTGCGAAAATCTTCGCTCACCTGGCAAAGGCCAGGGTGGTGGTCAACGATATTATGCAAACAGAAATCAGTACCGAAAAAGCCAACCTGTCATTCACAATCAACATCTCGGATTTGAACACCGCAAAAAAGGCGATAGAAGCCATCAAGCAAGAGCTTAACTGCGAGAAAATCTTTGTCCGCGACGATATCGCAGAGATTTCCGTCGTCGGCGTCGGTATGCGAACCCACTACGGCGTGGCTGACAAAATGTTCAGCTCGCTGGCTGAAGCGAAGGTGAATATCGATTCGATTACCACCAGCGAAATTCGGATAAGCTGTATCGTCGATAAAAACCAGGGCGAAAAAGCGCTCAATGCTGTCTGTCAGGCCTTCGAATTAGACAAACCACCCGAGCAGCGAAATCGTGGCTCGTGACTCGTGCCTCGGGTCTCGAATTTCGGAATCAGAAAAAACAGTGTTAATCCATGTCTAAAAAAACCACCTATGCAATGAGTAGGCAGAGACGAAGTGCTATACTCACCCTGTCTGTGTTGCTAATAGCGGTCCTTGTCTGGCTTGACCACAGCACGGTCGAACACAAACTCCAGCACCGGCCTAAATCCGAAGGGCAATTGCGCGCCCGAGATTTTGAAAAATACCATGGCAAAATCTTCGCCGTTGTAAACGTCGTTGACGGCGACACCATTGATATTGACATCGCTGACGGCGAATACGACCACACACGGATAAGACTCTGGGGAATTGATACGCCCGAGACAAAAAACCCCAAGACCGGCGTGATGTATTTCGGCCCAGAAGCTGCGGAATTTACAAAGAAATCGGCTCTTGGAAAACAGGTTACTGTTTATCTCGAAGAACATCGCACGCGAGACAAATACAGCCGATTGTTGGCTTATGTTAAACTGCCTGACGAAAGATTTTTGAATGAGGTACTGCTATCCGAGGGTTTTGCTTATGCCGATGTGCGTTTTCGCCACAGCCTTTATCATAAGTACAAACAGTTAGAAGCCGCTGCGCGGAGCCAGAAGAAGGGCTTATGGCTGAAGGTAATGCCAGAGCAAATGCCCGAATGGCGACAGAACAAAATCAAAAATCAAAATGAAAATATCAAAAATACAGATTAAAAAACAAAATCCTTAAACTGCAAAACTACGCTCAAAACTCAGCCGAATTTTTTGGGTTTGTTTTGCATAGTTCACAGTTCATTGTTCATTGCTATTAGTCATTGTTATTACTAAGGTTACAATCATTTGGACATTTTGGAAATTGGGTTTGTTTTGCATAATCATCCATTTTTGATTGATTCAATCCCGCCGGAGGCGGAGTGAATTAGCGAATTAGAGAATTGGTGAATTAGGAATTGAGGTTTGTAGTTCATTGTTCGTAGTATCCTAAAGGGTTTCCGTTTCAATAGAAAGACTCCCTCCCATAATTGGACGAACATGCGCGTTTGATGCGAAAATTTTGGGGTTTTCGGGGGTGCGGTTTTTGCTAAGTCGTTGCAGTAAAAGAGATAGAAAAAATTTTGAAAAAATGGATTTTTGCCTATATTGAGCCCATTCGACTACCCCTTTGGAGAACTACCATCCACTTCACTCACTACGCTCGCTCAGTGGCTGCCACCCGTTGAGATAGTGGTGTATCTGGCTTCGGAAAAAATTTTTTCAAAGATCCCAATAAAAATACTTGACATCTGTATAGCGGAAGCTATACTCAGAATATAGGTAAAATTGTGCCTGACTCCAAAGAGTCAGGGTATGTTTAGAAAATGATTAGGAGGATTATCATGAAGATCAGAAGAATAATAAGGCCGATGAAAACCGGGTAGCACCCGAAAGTCGGCAGGAGGGTGTTGGGTGTCTCCTACTGATTACAATTTTAAAGAAATCTTGGGGCTGTTTGAAGCTAATGGTTGGAAGCTCCGCAGGATACAAGGTAGTTACAGGATTTTCACAAAAACAGGCGAATACCCTTGTGCTATTCCTGTAGAAAACAAGAAGGTCAAAGTCGAATATGTCGAAGAAATCAAGAAACTCTTCAAAGATAAACAAAGTGAGGGCAGAAACCCTAACTAAACCTTTCGACAAATCGACTTTGAACAAAGCTAAGAAAATTGCCAACAGCTACAGCATAGTGCTGAACCCAAGCCCCCGATTAGGCTTCATAGGTACGTCCATTGAGCTACCAACAGTGTTCACAGACAGCAAGACTATGGAGCAATGCTGCAAGAACACAAGGGAAGCTCTGACCATTACTGTAGCAACAATGATCGAATGCGGTCAACGCCCACCTTCACCCGCATCGGAAAAAAGACGAAACGTCCAAGTGAATATCAGGTTGACTGCGGAGGAGAAAGAAAAGTTGACCAGAAATTCAAGGAATTTTGGATTCAAGGGAGTTTCAGACTTTGTCCGCTATGCTGCCTTAAAAGTAGTTGCTTCTGAATCCAAGCTGCTGTACTAAGACAACACCCAGAGAGAATTAAAGGGGTACGGTACATTTTTCGATGAGTTGTGCTTGCTAATGATAGGTTTTGATAGAGGACAGTGGGCGCCCTGAATTACTGCGGAATTTTGGGCAAGTGCGGGGGTGGGTATTATATGGCCGGAAATAAAAAAATAGGTGGCTGTCCCTAGTTCTCTCTATTGAGCTATTTGCATTTTGCGAACAAAGTTTGCCATTGACGGAGAAACCGGCGGCGTAAGGCCGAAATCTCCGAACATGGACTTGAAAAATGGCCATGCCATCTTAAGGTGCCCACGGCGTCGTTCGTATGGATGTATCCACACCCAATCCAAAACCCAGATTCCACCGTCCTTGAAGCGTTTGAAGCGGAAACAAGCCACACCAATTATCGGCCACTCGTTGGTTGCCTGGTTGAAAACCTCTTTGTTGTGCCAGAGAAAGGCCCGCAAATCAGCATCCGTTTTAGCGTCGTCCAGATAGATGTTGCGGGAATATTCGGAAGCCTCATACTGCGGAAAATCGAAGTGCATTTCACGCTGGAAGAACTTGGCGATTCGTTCCACCGCCCTTTTGTGTGATCTTGGTGACTTGGAGGTGACCATCACAAGGCCACTGCTAGGAAATGTGAAATTGCAAGCATCAACTTCGGGGGACATCGATTCGTGGTAGGGTTTAAGCAAGTGAGTGTCGTCATCTCCACGAAGAACGGGTGAGCAAATGTCGTAATACCGCATGGGCTTATGTCATCTTCGATTTTTTCATTTGGCTGCCAGAAACATGGTGTGCTTCATGCAACCAAACATAATAATATACAACACCTTTTTATTAACAATTTAGAATATCAGAGTACTAGAACTCTGGGTCAAGATTTACCTCTACACGGATTTCCTCCTCCCAAGCAAATCTATTAAAGAGTTTCTCTGGTGCTGGATTCGCCATGTGCTCGTCGTTGTTAAATTCATAGTACCGTTCGAGAGTACCTCTCGGAACTACAACGTAGTGGAGGGCGTGCGTTATGCCAGCAAGTCCCATAGGTAGCTTGTGTTTTGGGAAGTAAGTAACGAGCAATTCTTCCTGCGCTATCATCTCAGCTAACGGTGGAACGTCATATACCGACGCTGCTAAAGCAAAATCAGCACTATGAGTAATCGGTAAGCGTGCCTTGACATTGAGAATGGGCGACTCAACAAGGAGGTACCCATATGGTTTGGTTTGAGTTGCAACCTTGACAGTACCATCTGCAAGAATGGTAGTATCGGATCGGTCGAATTCAAGAACGCGAAAAACTTGACGAGCTATATCAGTCCATTTTATATCTTGGCCGATTACGGGGATTATGGCGAAAGGGTCGATACCTGTCGCTTCTTTAAATTTCGTCCGATGTCGTTCCTGCGCCATGGCAACTCTCTGCACACCAGATTTATGATCACCTTTTTGTAAATCTTCTAGAAACAAAGAACTCTCTTCAGAGGTTAGCCCAGAATTCTTAACAGCTTTGTCAAATTCTTTGTCAAATTTTGCCATTGTCCAAAGAAGTATTATTGCATAGAAAAATGCAAGTAAATGGATTATTTTGGTAACATTTAATAAAATAATGATGGGACTACCGTATTGGGGTAAAGTAACTTCCTGAATTACACTTAATACGAAAAGAATAATTGCTGAAGATGCAAGTATTATTGATACATATCTCGCTGTTTTCCATAAGCGGACTGTTGCCAAAATGGTAAATATTATTTTTACTATTTGCGATATCGTAATTAAAGCAATTGGATAAACAAAATTTCCTTCCAGATCCGTAGCAGATGTTATAACTGAAGATATATATGACCCTATACTGATGATTGCGATTGTTTTATTTTTCATATTATTTTAATAATCCCTCAATCGAAACGCCAAACACAGACTGTTTCTGCCTGTATAAGAAGTTCCCGTTGCTTCTTCGGTCGTTCGCCACACGGTAATGTTGACGGACAAAGGTGTGATTTTCTCCCAAAGCCGCATCTTCCAGCTTTAAAGTGGCAGTACCTGCTAAATTAACTATAAATCCTCCCCAAGAGCATGTCAACTCTCAAAACTAAACGATAACTCTCTCACCCTAAGCTGTAGCAAGTAAGCTTTGTCATGCGGGTTGGCGAGGCACACAAAAGAAGGGAAAAGGCAAGGAAAAAGGGTTTTAAAAACTCCCCCCAGCACAGGGCTGGGTAAAACAATAAAAAACTCCCCCCAGCATAATCCCCCCACCACAGGGGTGGGGGCTATATATAAACGACAAAATCCCGCCGCCACAGGGGTGGGTAAATAAAAAGACAAAAATTCCCCCCACCGCAGGGGTGGGTAAAACAATAAAAAACTCCCCCCAGCACAGGGCTGGGGGCTATATAAAAAGACTATATAAAAGGATAATTTGAATTGCATATCATCTAAACCAGAAGTAACATCAAAGTTATGGCAAAAACGGCAGGGTATATGATTACATGGACAACGTACGGCAGCTGGCTGCAAGGGGACAAACGAAGATATGTCAAAGATGGAAAAGTATTGGACGGCGACGAACACATCTATAGTTTGTGCAAAAAACTTCAAAAGTGGCCAGCAGTAAAATTAACATCAAAAGAAAAAACAGTTGTTCATCAGACAATAATAACAGAAGCAGAGAGAACAGGCCAACAGGTCGAGGCGTTAGCGGTTTGCAGCAATCATGTACATTTAGCAGCAAGGTTGTCATATCATCCGATAGGGAAAATTGTAAGCAGGTATAAAAACGCGGCGATGTTCGCACTTCACAACCTCGGCAGGTCAGGACGAATATGGACAAGAGGGTATGACAGAAGATTCTGTTTTACAGAAGATGAACTCGCCAGACGCATAAAATATGTAAAAAACCATAACGATTAACGTTTTATAATATATAGCCACGAGCGACGGGGCACGTTTAGAGGTTGTACTCTTTTATCTTCCTATAGAGAGTTCGTTCACCGATGCCGAGGATTTTGGCGGCGACTTGGCGATTGCTGCCGGTCCTGGCTAAGGTGTCAATAATGGCCCGCCTCTCCAATTCACTTAACGTGAGGTCCTGCTTCGCTCGGCCGGCTGTCAACTGGCGCACCTGATAAATCTCAGGCGGAATATCAGCCACATCGAGCTTTTCGTGGTCGCACATCACAACCATCGTTCTGATACAGTTTCGAAGCTGACGAATGTTCCCGGGCCAGTTGAAAGCTGTAAGAATATTCACGGCAGCAGGTGTGATGCCGGTTACCTTCGAGCCTGTCTCAGAGACGGCCTCAGCGATAAAATGCTGGATAAAGTCAGGCATGTCTTCAGCCCTGCCAGAGAGGTCCGGCAGAGAAACGCTAACGCCCTTGATTCTGAAATACAAATCCTGCCTGAATTTTTTCTGGTCTACAAGGGCCGTCAAATCCTGATTTGTAGCGCTGATTATCCGCACATCGACGACTATCGATTTATTCGAGCCAACCGGTATGACAACACCATCTTCAATGACCCGCAGGAGCTTGGCCTGGCAGCTCATCGCCATATCGCCAATCTCATCCAGAAACAGCGTTCCCTTGTCGGCTATCTCAAAGAGTCCCTTTCTGTCGGCTGCTGCACCGGTAAAAGCACCTTTGACATGGCCGAACAATTCGCTCTCAAGAAGTGTCTCCGTCAGGCCGGCACAATTAACCGGCCTAAAAGGCCTGTCAGCACGCTTTGAATTATAATGAATCGCCCGAGCGAGCAGTTCCTTGCCCGTGCCGGAGCGGCCTTCAATCAAAACAGATATGTCGGTCGGGGCGACACGGCGAAGCACCTCAAATATCCCCTGTATTGCAGCGGTTTTGCCTCGGATACCTTCAAATTCAAAATCTCCCCTGCCTGCTTTGGCAACCTCAGTTCGGCGGCGAGTCGCAGCGGAGATTTTTCTCGCCGCCTGCTCCACGAGCGTGCGAAGCTGACCAATGTCGATAGGCTTGACAAGATAATCATACGCACCACGCCTTATCGCCTCCTTACAGGTGTCAATAGTAGCGTAGGCTGTTATCAAAATAACTTCAGTATCAGCATTATATTTTTTGGCTTCTTCAAGTATTTCCATGCCGTCGATGTCACCGCCGAGCTTCAGGTCGGTAACAACAACATTAACCACTTCGCTGCGAAGGAACTCCAGGGCATCTTCACCGCTGTAAACAGCGATTGCCTTTGCGCAACAGTTCTGGAGCGCCTCGGCGATACCGTCGGCGTGGTCATGTTCATCATCGACAACCAGAACTATGATATCCCTGGCCATAATATCGACACTCAATCGGCCTGAAGAGGCAGCCTTATAGTAAATAACGTCCCCTTACCCGGCTCGCTGTCAACGGATATTGTACCACTATGCGCCTCGACCATTCTCTTTGCGGCGGGCAGTCCGAGACCGGTGCCGCCCGACCGAAAGGAACAATAAGGCTTAAAAATATCAGATAGTTTGTCCGCGGCGATGCCGGCGCCGGTATCACTAATCTGAATCACGGCGGTTTCTTTGTGCTTAGCTGTTCTTATCATCAACTCGCCGCCGCTATTCATTGCCTGCTGGGCGTTGATAAACAGATTCAACACAACCTGCTTTAACATACCGGCGTCAACTCTGCAAACCAGCGGCTCACTTGACAAGCCCTGCCGAATCGTTATGGAGTAACGGTGAGCCTGCGGCGAATAAAAATCAACCATATCACTGAGCAGCTCATTGATATTGACGCTGGCGAGCTGAAGCTCGGGTCTGCTGACGTATCGCAGAAAGCCATCAAGAATCTGCTCGAGTCTGTCCGCTTCCTTTTGAACAACGGCAATCTTTCTGAGCGCCCTTGCCGCTGTCTGGTCGTTTTTGCCCGGCCCTTTCAGCTCCTCCGTAACAAGCTCAAGGTTGACCTTGATGGTGGAAAGAGGATTTTTTATTTCATGTGCAAGCTCACCGGTCAGTTTAGCCAATTCTTCAAGCTGCCCGACACATCCACTATTACGTGCACGACGTCGGCGGGTCCCGGTGCAGAAGAACCACACAACGGGCGGCACAACCGCCAGTAAAGCAATAACAAAACCCGCTACGAAACGCTGCACCAGTTTTCCCCCTGTCTCAAGTACCGGCGATTCAGACCACAGGCCCCCAAGCTGCCTTAGTTACTTTTTTTCCCCCACGCGCTGTCTGTCCTTTTCTTTTTCCCTGCTCAGCTCCGCAAGAGCAGCTTTGCGGGAAAGTTTGAATCTACCCTGGTCATCAATCGCCAACAACTTTACCGGTATCAAATCCCCCACCTTGCAAACATCTTCGGCGTTTCTGACGAAGCCGTCGCTTAGCTCGCTGATATGACAGAGGCCTTCAACACCCGGTGAGATTTCGACAAATACGCCAAACTCTTTCACAGACACCACTTTTGACTGATCATATATTCGACCCACTTGCGGCGGCTGGGTAAGCGATTCGATCATGTCCTTAGCCTTCAGATGGCCATCGCCGCCCCAACAACTTATATAAATTGTTCCATCTTCCTCAACTTCAATGGTTGCGCCGGTCTGCTCCTGAATACTCTTAATCATCTTGCCGCCTGGGCCGATTACCTTGCCAATAAGGCTGGGGTCAATCTCCAAAGTCGTCAGTTTCGGTGCATACACACTCAACTCGGGTCTGGGTCCACTGATGGTGCCAGCCATAATCTCTAAAATCTTCAGCCAGGCTACTTTCGCCCTTTCCAATGCCTCAACCATGATATTATAGGGCAATCCCTCGGCCTTTATATCGAGCTGTACAGCGGTAATTCCCCCGACCGTTCCAGCGACTTTGAAATCCATATCACCAAAATGGTCTTCGTCACCAGTGATGTCGGTCAGCAATTCGTATCGTCCGGTTTCGTCGCTGACCATACCTATCGATATACCGGCAACCGGACTTTTAATCGGGACGCCCGCATCCAACAGGGCCAGTGTCCCGCCACAGACAGCGGCCATTGAACTGGAGCCATTAGATTCGGTGATATCAGAGACTACCCTGACGGTGTATGCGAACTCATCTTCCGACGGCCTTACCCGCTCCAGCGCCCGTTCAGCAAGAACACCGTGACCAATCTCTCTTCGGCCAGGACCGCGAACCGGACGTATCTCACCAACAGAAAAAGGCGGAAAGTTATAATGGACCGTAAAATTCTGGGCGTACTCCTCCAATAAGCCATCTACAATCTGCGCATCCCTGATGGTACCGAGAGTAACACTCACCAGCGCCTGAGTTTCTCCACGGCTAAATATCGCCGAGCCGTGGTTGCGCGGCAAGATACCCACCGCACATGAAATCGGGCGAAGCTCATCATGGCGCCGGCCATCACAGCGCCTGCCTTCCAGCACCATTTTGCGAACAACCTCACCTTCTATCTTCTCAAGGACGCGTTTGACCATTACTTTGTCGAACTTCGGCGCCCCCGCTTCTGTCTTCGCAGAAGACGCGGGGGCGACAGACGAAATGGGGCAATACTGCTGATAAACCTGCTCGAACAATTCATTTACAGCAGCATTGCGCTGCCGCTTTGCAGGTATTTGCTTGAGTTCGTACAACTTATCCGCTACCTGCGACCGTATCTGCGAACACAGTTTCTCATCAAGCTGTATAAGGGGACATTCCTTTTCAACGCCGGCTTTCTCCCGCAACTGCTCAATCAGCTCACATACCTCCGCAACAACCTTATGTGCCGAAGCGACAGCATCAGCGATAACATTTTCCGGCAATTCCTTAGCACTCACTTCAATCATATTTAACGCATCTTTTCTGCCGCCGAGCAGCAGGCTCAGGTCGCTGGATTCGAGCTGTTTATAAGTGGGATTTACCACAAACTGGCCGTCTACTCTGCCGAGCCTGCACGCCCCTATAGGCCCCAAAAATGGTATCCTGCTTATTGTAAGGGCTGCGCTGGCACCTATCATTGCAAGAACATCAGGGTCATTTTCCTGGTCGGCACTCAAGACGATAGCCATAATCTGGACTTCCTGGAAATAGCCCTGTGGAAACAAAGGGCGAATTGGCCTGTCAATCGTCCGGGCCGTCAAAATCTCTTTGGTGCTGGGTCTTCCCTCGCGTTTAATAAAACCGCCCGGGAATTTACCGGCTGCACTCTGCTTCTCACGATAGTCCACGCTAAGCGGGAAAAAATCAATCTCTTCAGCCCTGGGCTCACCCACCACCGCAGTAACAAGAACAACCGTTTCACCATACTGAACTACAACCGCACCATCGGCCTGTTTAGCAACTTGACCGGTCTCAATTGATAACGTCCTGCCCCCAATTTGCTTTTCGACCCGCCTTCGCGTTCGGCCTTCGCAGCCGCTTCGGCGAAGTGGGCTGGGCGACATAGCCGCTTCGGCGGGGTTGCCTCTGCATACATCAGACATAATTTAATCCGTTTCTCGTCGCATGTCGCTCGTCGTTCGAGTGACGGGTCACGGGGCCCGAGCGACGAATTAAAATTACTTTCGCAGGCCCAGCCGGGATATAATCTCCCGATAACGATTGGCGTCCTTTTTGCTTATATACTTAAGCAATGCCGACCTGGCCCCGACCATCTTCAACAGACCTCGCCTGGATGCGTGGTCTTTTCGATGAATCTTGAGGTGCTCGGTAAGTTCGTCAATCTTTTTGGTCAAAAGAGCTATCTGCACCTCGGGTGAGCCGGTATCTCCCTTGTGCGTCTCAAAACCGCTGATAACCTCATTTTTCTGGTCTTTAGTCAACATTTGTCCGCACCTCACAAAGCATAGAGTAACACGGCCATCTTGGCCGTTGCCGATGTCGTCTCGGAAAAACCTCATTATATACTGCCTCGATTCATTTGTCAATTTGAATTTTTTGCGTGATAAATTTCATAAAGATTGACTAACCGAAGGATGAAAACGAATAACTACTCCCGGGTGTATACCACTTGATAACAATTCTCGCTTCCTTTTTCTTTTTTTCGATATGTTTTCTTTTTCGTCTTTTTTTGTCATACTTCGATTTTTTTTCTTTTTTCTTTCCTTTTTTAATTTTCGCTTTCCTATTAGCCATTTTTTTCACCTTTCATTCACAGATTTATAGAATTTTTCGATGTAGTTAATACAACCTGCACCCGCAGTTACCGCCCCATCCTTTTTTTTTTGACCCTTCGCTGCACAACATTTCTCGATTAAAAGAGGCAGTGGTTGTTCGGCCTAACTGGGTAATAACATCATCCATTCGGTAATATCCCTGCCCCTTTTTTGCCTTTTTTTCGCAGGCAGTTTCTAAAGGACAATTTTCGCAGGATTTTCGGCATTTTTCGACAACGTCCCAGATATTCCATTTGAAAACCGGCTGATTTTTTAATAGTGCTTTTTCGATAAGTTTTTTCATCAGTCCATAAGGTCTGTGCATTGTGCTGATGACTTCGAGCGCTGACGTATATTTATCGCTACAATTCCCTCGGACTCAAACGATATTTCCGCTGAAAACCCACCCATTACCTTTCCATAATCCTGTCCTTTCAAAAAACGACTCAACAACCTACTGTGAAAGTATATCGGAGTCTCATGG